>Ga0208036_1000006_pt1 | contig 297683 bp, 262 predicted proteins | sample June2015DPH_11_1_2_FD_184706 | JGI IMG/M metagenome (GOLD analysis project Ga0208036, IMG submission 184706) | Peatland microbial communities from SPRUCE experiment site at the Marcell Experimental Forest, Minnesota, USA - June2015DPH_11_100... | ecosystem: Environmental > Terrestrial > Soil >...
TGTCGCAAGACCAACTAAATAGACGACAAAAGCAGATGCCAAGGGGTACGCTACACGCATACAGGGATACGTGGCCCTGCTTGGTTTTGGTATGACCTGAATGATGAACCATATAGATGCTGCAATGTCAATGATTGGGGAAAATAATTTATAAAGTATTGAGTTCTTTTTCATAATTTGCCATTCCTTATTTATTTCTATTGATCCTGCTTCAATTGAGGATTCTGAGTGTTCTCGATTCATGAGGAAAGTAAGAATTCTTGCTAGAAACGAACGGATTACTTTTCCATCTATCGTAGGTATCTTTCATAAGGAGTATAGTTCTTTTCGGTCTAGGAAAAATATAGAACTCTCCATTATTGTTAGTTTCTGACACTCATTGTATTTAATAATAATTAGCTTCTTTATCAAGAAATGTTGGGTAAAATAGAATAGCTTGACCAGCACGGAATTCACAGGTAATGCTATTTCTCAGATTAAATCTTATATTTTTACCGCAGAGATCGCAAACTTGGCAGAGTTTTTTGTAACAAGTAGAAATTTCTGCGTACGCGGCGTACTCTGCGGTGAATAGATGTGATAGTTATCTCAAAAAATGAATAATCTATTATAATGTCATCCTGAGCGTTCAACTGAGCTCATGCCGAAGGCGTGATTGATGGGAAAAAAGTCAGTCTTCGATAACTCGACAAACTCGTTACAGGTAAGCTCAGACTGATAAAGTTATTGTTTTTGAAATAGAGTCTAATCAAAACACAGTTGCATATAACAAATAAAGAAGAAAGTCATCTCAAATGGAATTGGGAAAAGTTGTGATAATTACTGCACCAGTATTGACTTCAGTACAGTAGCCAGTTATTGAAAAACAAGGGAAAGTCCAACATGCGCAATAAAGATAATCACATGAGAAAAAGGATAGTGTTTGCAGTTCTGATTTTCTTTTCAGCAACTCTTCATAGTCAAAATTTCGATGATGTTGCATTAACACCGCCCATGGGATGGAACAGTTGGGATTGTTATGGACCTACGGTTACTGAACACGAAGTCAAGGCAAATGCAGACTATATGGCTGCTCATCTAAAAAAATATGGATGGGAATATATTGTAGTCGATATCCGCTGGTATGTAGAAAATGATAAAGCTCATGGGTACAATGAAAAAGATGCCATCTTTGCTATGGATGATTATGGGAGGCTCATGCCTGCCGTTAATCGGTTTTTCTTCTTCTTCCGATGGTAAGGGATTTAAACCGCTGGGAGATTACATTCATAGGAAGGGTCTTAAGTTTGGCATTCATATTATGCGGGGTATCCCGAAGTTAGCTGTTGAAAGAAATACTCCGATTTTTGGAAGTACTGTCACTGCTAAAGATATTTACAATACGGAAAAGCTATGCGCTTGGTTAGGCGATATGTATACTGTAGATGCAGCCAAACAAGGAGCGCAGGAATATTACAATTCACTTTTTAAACTATACGCATCGTGGGGGTGCGATTTTATAAAAGTAGACGATCTTTCCCGTCCTTACCATAATGATGAAATTGAATTGATTCGTAAAGCCATTAATAGTTGTGGACGACCGATTGTTTTAAGCACGTCGCCAGGCGAAACACCATTAGAATATGCCAACCATATTAGCAGTTATGCTAATATGTGGCGCATCATAGACGATTTTTGGGATAACTGGTCACAATTGAATGCGCATTTTTCACTTTTTGAAAAATGGATTCCATATATGGGACCGGGTCATTGGCCCGACGGGGATATACTTCCTTTAGGCAGAATAGGTATACGAGCAGAACGGGGCGATAACCGTATGAGCATGTTTACCAAAGATGAACAATACACCTTAATGTCGCTTTTCTTAATTTGCCGTTCGCCGCTTATGTTTGGTGGCAATTTACCCGACAATGATGAATTTACCTTGAAACTCATTACCAATGAAGAAGCGCTTGCTGTTCTGCAAAAAAGTAGAAACAACAAGTTGCTTTTTCATGACGGGGAAAGAATTGCCTGGACTGCAGATGATGTAAACTCAATCGATAAATATGTTGCTCTTTTCTATACTTCAGATCAAAAACCAATTTTAGAAAGCAACGCTTTATTCACCAGCAGACTTCTTACTCATAAAACGGATGAACAAAGTACCAAACTGAAAGTAAATATTGGCGAAGCCAGGAAACTTTATCTGGTTGTTACAGATGGCGGGAACGGTAATAATTGGGATCATGCAGATTGGATAGAACCGAAACTTACAGGTAAAAAGGGTTCGCTGGATCTTACAGATATTCAATGGACAAGCGCAACGTCCGGATGGGAAACTGCAAAAATAAATAAAAGTGTTGCAGGAAATGCGTTGATTGTCGGTAACAAAGAATATACTCATGGTATAGGAACACATGCTATCTCAATCATCGAGTATGATATTCCTGAGGGTTATGATACTTTTTCTTCGATAGCAGGACTTGATAAAGAATGCGTTAGCCACACCGAGGGTGCGACTGTTCGATTCCACGTGTTTACCAAGTATCCTACCGGTATTCCTCCGGAGGATTCTATCAAAGTATCATTCAAGATTGAGCAATTAGGTTTTAAGGGTGTATGTAAAGTCCGTGACTTATGGGCAAAAAAGGATATTGAAGAATACACTAATGAAATATCACTGTATGTCAGGAAACATGGTACAAAGTTGCTGAAGATTAGTGAAGCCAATTAGAGTGCCGGAACCTTGCTGAGTGGAGTATTGGATAATAGAATTAGAGTTTTGTCAATTCAGTGAAAGCCGCAATCTATACTTATTATTCTCGCAACTGTTCGCGCATGTAAAATAAATAGTACCGAATGTACCAGTAATAGAATTAACTGGTTCATTGATGAACATTCAACTGATAATGAAAAAATGATCATGAGAGAAAAAAGGAATTTCGACGGGTTTATCGCTGTTGTTTTAATTATACTCTGTTTCCCATTGCAATCAACTACGGTGGTTGCTCATGACGAAATAAAAAGGAGTAATGATTCAACCCGCAGTACATGGACATCAGATAATGGGAATGGAACATTTACCAATCCCATTTTTTATGATGAATTTTCCGATCCCGATTTGATCCGGGTTGGAGATGATTACTATTTAACGGGAACCACCATGCATGCCATGCCCGGCTTGCCTGTGCTACATTCAAGAGACCTTGTGAACTGGGAGTTTTTCTGTTACGCTATGGAGAGACTGGATTTAGGCCCTGAATTCAGGTTGGAGAATGGGAAAGATATTTATGGACAAGGAATTTGGGCTCCGAGCTTTCGCTTTCACAACGGGAAATTTTATATTTTTTCGAATGTCAACCGGAAAAACACACAGCTCTTTACAGCAACCAATCCTGCAGGGCCGTGGACACATATCGAAATGAAGGTTTCACTGCACGATCTATCGGTGCTCTTTGATGACGATGGGAAAACGTATGTAGTGTGGGGATATGATGAAATACGAATGGCAGAATTAAACGAAGACCTTAATGATCTTACTCCTGGTACGGAGAATGTTATTATTCCCAAAGGAAGCGGAGCGGGTGAAGGAAGTCATTTTTATAAAATTGATGGCAAGTATTTCATTACTCTGACTAATTGGGATCCTGTTTGTTATCAAGTTTGCGCTCGTTCAGAGAAACCATTTGGTCCCTATGAAATTACGCTGATAAATGCCGGAGAGAACTTCGGTATCGGCACAGGATGGAGATTGCCGTATTCGAGTAAAGACGGGCAATTTCAATTAATTCCTCCAAAGGAAAATTATGTAGGATGTATTACGCTTCATCAAGGAGGTATAGTACAAACACAGACCGGAGAATGGTGGGGATTTTCCATGATGGATCATAACTCTATCGGCAGGCTCTTATGTTTGTCTCCCGTTACATGGGAAAACGGTTGGCCTTACATGGGATTACCCGGTAATCTTACCAGATCTCCCCAGACTTGGGTGAAACCACAAACCGGGTTTACTTCACTCCCTGAAGCGCCGTACGAACGAAACGATAACTTTTCAGGATCAAAACTTAAGCCTATATGGCAATGGAACCATGTGCCTGTTGATGCAAATTGGTCTTTAACGAAGCGCAAGGGATATTTGTGTTTACGCTCTTTGCCTTCGGAAGATTTCTGGCACGCACGGAATTCTCTTACCCAACGGGCTATCGGTCCGGAATCTATGGCCACAACAGAACTCGATGGCGAAGGATTGAAGGATGGTGATATTGCCGGTCTCGCTCTTTTAAATTATCCGTACGCGTGGATCGCTCTTGCACATGATAATGGAGAATATAAAGTTCAACAATATGATCAGCGGACAAACCATCTTCAGAGTATGAATATTAATGTTGCACGAATTTGGTTTCGTGCTCACTGTAATTTCGATACAGAATTTGCCACGTTCAGCTACAGCATTGATGGAAAAATGTTCCTGCCTATCGGTGAGAAATTCATTATGGCATATCAGCTGAAAACATTTCAGGGCGTGCGCTTTGCATTGTTCAATTACAATGTGAAAGGAATGGAAGGCGGAACTGCCGCTTTTAATATATTTGATGTGAACGAACCTCGTCCTTACAGAGTGACAAACCCTATACCATACGGTGAAACGATAACATTTAGGAACCTTGCGGACAGTACCGTGCTGGTAAATTGGGAAAATTTTCTTAGACCGGTCTCCGTTTATAATCAGTTAGCAAAAAGCACAGCGTCTCATTTTAAAGTAATCGATAAGGGCAATGGCCGCATCGCCCTTCAATCGGAAGTTGGAGGAGGCTTTGTTTCAGTTAATGGATATGGAGGAATGAGCGAAGTGCGTATTGAAAAGTATGATATGGGAGATGCTTCCACATTCCAATGGCAAGATATGCTGCGTGGTGATGTTATGTTGATGTCTCTGAAAACGCATCGTTATCTTTTTGTCGATCCCTCTGCCGGAGATCTCTGCTCTGCAAATTCTCTGGGCACCAGACCAGACAGAAAGGACGTTTCTTGTTTTGTATGGTTTAAATCAGGCAATTAAATTCTTTAATCAAAAATACTTTTACCAGAAGGAATTTTGTATAGGTCGTTTACGCTGAATTGGATGAATAAAACTTTAATAAAAGTGGACAGGTATACGAAAAATGATGATAAAGCTTTGTCGATTTATGGAAACAAACGAAGAGAAATTAAGTCTAATAAGAAGAGAAGTCAATAAATAAATTACAGATACATATTCAATGAAATTATAGAACTCAAATTGTTCATCTATCGAAAGGATGTTCGTGATGAAAAATATAAGACAACGAAGAAGTGTTCTGGCATTGATAAAAGGTATGGTGAGTGCGGTGATCTTCAATGTTATGATTTTCTCTCCGCAGATCCACGCTCAGGCGGTTAATGGAGCAACCGTGTATTTTGATAGTGCTTGTCAAGTGATTAGAGGATTTGGTGCGGCAAACATACTGCCATGGCGTCCCGATATGACTGCCGATCAGGTCAATACCGCGTTTGGAACCGGAGACGGTCAATTAGGATTTACTATACTCCGCCTGAGAGTTCCCTATACGGATGATACAACCGAATTTGCCGCACAGGTTCCTTCCGCAGCATTGGCAGAATCAATGGGAGCTATCGTATTTGCATCACCATGGACACCGCCACCGGCAATGAAAAGCAATACTAATATTGTCGGAGGAATGCTTAGTGAAAGTTCTTATGCAGATTACGCCGCTCATCTAAAAAGGTTTGCCGATTACATGGCTGCACACGGCGCACCCTTGTATGCCATATCGCTTCAAAACGAACCCGATGCTAATGTAACATATGAATCATGTTACTGGAATGCTACCCAATTTCTGAACTTTACAAAAAATAACGCAGCCTCGATCGGCCTCAGGATTATCATGCCGGAGTCGGAGAGTTTTGTTCACCAATTGTCAGATTCAACGCTTAACGATTCTGCGGCAGCGGCAAACGTCTCCATCATTGGCGGTCACCTGTATGGAGCAAGTCCTGCATCCTATTCACTTGCCACCGGTAAAGGGAAAGATTTGTGGATGACTGAATATCTTAGTCTTGATACCACTTGGTCTGGTGTTCTTGCCACCGGCCAACAGATTAACGATTGCATGAAAGCCGGTATGAATGCTTATGTCTATTGGTATATTATAAGATATTATGGGCCGATAAATGAAAATGGAATTGTAACAAAACGCGGCTATGTGATGTCGCAATATTCAAAATTTGTACGTCCCGGATTTACACGAGTCTATACAGCATCTAATGTTGTGCGAGGTCCTTCGATCAGTTTTACTGCATATAGAAACAATTCTCAATTAGTCATTGTAGCCGTGAATCCAAGTTCATCGTCAACAACGCAAACATTTAATATACCACGTCTCACAGGCGGGTCTGCAGTCTTTACTCCCTATGTTACCTCCGCAACTAAAAATTGCAATCAGGGAATCAATATTACAGCCTCCAATGATAGTCTTACCGCAACGCTCGATGGATCGAGTATAACAACATTCGTGGCTAATGGTGTTACTACCGGAGTTGATGCGCCTATGATTCCTCAAACGATAAAGCTTTCACAGAACTATCCGAATCCGTTCAATCCGACAACGCAGATTGCCTATACCATTCCGCATGCTATGCATGTTTCTCTCAAAGTTTATAATCTCCTTGGACAGGAAGTCGCGACGTTAGTTGAAGGCATCCGTCAATCCGGACAGTATGAGGTTACATTCAATGCCACCGGCCTGGCGAGCGGTATTTATCTATATCGGTTATCCGCAAATAATTTTTCGGAGACGAAGAAACTAATACTATTAAAGTAACAAGCAGTTATACAACGGAGAAGATATGACGATGAGAAATAATTCTTTTTCGCGGCACAGTGACCTGTGCATTTCTCTTAACTCTATGTTTTAATGATGAAACCTGGGTACGCAGCAGGATCCGGGACATTGAAAGGGCGGGTTCTTGATCAAACCAATGGTGGACCCCGCTCCTTGGAGCCAATATCATTGTCCAAAACACGAGTTTGGGGATTGCTGCCAGTGTCGATGGAAATTTTCAGATCAAATTTGTCCCGGCAGGTAATTGGAAAGTGAAAGTTTCTTGCATCGGGTATGTTACCGTTGCCCGTGACATTACTATTATTGAAAACGAAACAGCGAGGTGTATTTCTGCCGGATACAGGCTCAAAGGCAAGATGGATCAAGTGACTTTAATTCTGTGAAGAAACTTGTTTATATAAAATAGACAGATTATTCAATTATGGTAAAAGTGGAGAAAATATTGTAGCTTATTTCAAATACATTTGAAACGGTTCAATGTTTTATTTGATAGACCACATTTTTAAGTTGGAAGTTTGTGGATCTGATGGTTTTTTTTAATGAATATGCAAAACACATATTTATTTCAATCGGTCGTGCTCCTCATTTTCAATTGGTACCACGGAGCGGTTTTAATTTTATTTGTCCTTTTGATGGGATTATTACCTATGCATTCTTTTGCGCAACCTAAAGCAAACGGCAAGAGTAAATTTTTGAGATGTAGTATTCGAAGTGTTCGCTCAAATTTTATTAACTATAGGATCCAAGTAACACCAGAGAATGCAGGCAAATGGGCGAGCGTTGAAGGCAGTCAGGACCAGTACAACTGGACTCCACTCGACAATAATTATGTTATTACAAACAGTTTTCCTTACAAGCATCATGCTTTAATTTGAGGCAGTCAATATCCGATATGGATTGCATTGCTCGATCCAGCCAACCAAAGAACACAAGCATAAGAGACATCAAATGAATTCAAAAACAAAACAAATCAAGATAATTTTAATTGTTACACTCCTCACATCTCTAACAGCTTTCAGTCAGGTGAGACTACCAAAGCTTATAAACGACGGCATGGTCTTGCAACGCGATACGGAAGTAAAAATCTGGGGTTGGGCTGCGGTTCATGAAAAAATTTCTGTAAGTTTTCATGACTCAATATATCAAACAACTGCAGATAGTTTGGAGGAATGGAATATTAAACTTCCCAGCCTGAAAGCCGGTGGCCCATATACAATGATGTTGTGTGCGAGTGATACTGTTATAATAAAAGACATTCTTATTGGCGATGTCTGGATTTGTTCAGGTCAATCAAATATGGAACTCCCGATGAAAAGAGTGAGTCCGATCTATGAATCTGAAATTGCAAACTCAGAAAATACAAATATAAGATGTTTTACTATACCCCAGAAATATAATTTTAATGAACCTCAAAAAGATCTGGCATCTGGCACCTGGCAAGCAGCGAATCCGAAGAGTGTACTTGATTTCTCAGCGGTAGCGTATTTTTTTGCAAAAGAACTTTACCAAAAGTATCGGATCCCAATCGGATTGATTCATACAAGTCTCGGTGGTTCTCCAGCTGAAGCATGGATGAGCGAGGAGTCCTTGAAAGAGTTCCCTGAATACTATAAGGAAGCGCAACAATTCAAAGATAGCACTCTGATAAATCATATTGAGAGTCAGGATAATTTAAGAATTCAGGAATGGTACAGCCAGGTAAGACAGAAAGATGAGGGGTATAACAACCTACAAAATCCATGGTACGACCCAACTACTAATACATCTGACTGGACAACGATGAAGATTCCGGGTTATTGGGCAGCTACAGGGCTTGGATCTGTAAATGGTGTTGTGTGGTTCAAAAAAGAAATAAAGATTCCATCCTCTATGGTGGGAAAACAGGCTCTACTCATTCTTGGAAGAATTGTAGATGCAGATTCTGTATTTATCAATGGAGTTTTTGTCGGCACAACAGGATACCAGTATCCACCCAGAAGATACAATATTCCGTCAGACTTATTAAAAGAGGGGAAAAATACTATTGTTGTACGGGTCATTAATGAAAGCGGTAATGGAGGTTTTGTTTTAGATAAAAATTATGAACTCATTGTGGGTGGGCAGACTTTCGATTTAAAAGGTGATTGGAAATATCGGCTCGGAGCAAAGATGGAGCGTTTAGCAGGCCGAACATTTATACGATGGAAACCACTGGGTTTGTATAATGCAATGATTGCTCCTCTTCTACACTATTCGATGAAAGGTGCTATATGGTATCAAGGAGAATCTAACGCAGAGAGGCCTCTTGAATATCGGGAGCTATTCCCGGCTTTGATACGCGACTGGAGAAATAGGTGGAACCAGGGAGATTTTCCATTTCTATTTGTCCAGTTAGCAAATTTTATGGCAGCAAAAAGTCAACCTTCCGAAAGCAATTGGGCATTATTAAGAGATGCTCAGCTTAAGACATTATCATTACCTAATACAGGCATGGTAGTGACGATTGACATTGGCGAATGGAACGATATTCATCCTTTGAATAAAAAAGATGTCGGGAAAAGGCTCGCTCTTGCCGCTCAAAAGGTGGCTTATGGCGATGAAAAAATAATTCATTCCGGCCCAATTTATCATTCAATGAAAATTGAAGGCAATAAAATCATCATATCATTTTCAGATACAAGTGGCGGTTTAATTGCTAAAGGAGGCGGAAGCCTTACGAATTTTGCAATAGCAGGAGAGAACAAACACTTTGTATGGGCAAAAGCTATAATTAAGAATGGGAAGGTAGTGGTTTGGAATAATAAGATTCCAAAACCCAAAGCTGTGCGGTACGCTTGGGCAGATAATCCGAACGGGGCGAATCTATTCAATAGGGAGGGTTTACCGGCTTCACCCTTTAGAACTGATGAATGAATAGTAAAGGTTTGGAAATTAATTGCAATCGGATTATAATCTTTGAAAAAATCCCGTACAGGTCGGTGAAAGTATAAATGTTGGTGCAGATCACAATCTCAAAATTAAAAATGACGCAATATATATTTTTAATAAAAAATCTATAGTCGCCTTAAAACAGTCAGATCGTTTTCAGTTAAATCATTGCAAGAATTAATAGATTATTTCCATCTAAAAGGAGTAGTAATGAAAAAGTTGCTAGCAAATCGCAAAGAAAACAAAAAGACATGGATTGTTTTTATTGCCCTTCTTATGATATTTTCAACACATTCAATTGCCCAGATCCAGACTGACGTTCCAGCATTGAAAAGTGTTTATGCCAAGGATTTTTATATTGGGTGTCTTTTGTCTTATGCTCATATCGGCTTTACGAGCGACCCGGAATATACTCTAGGATCGGTAGTTGATGCAAAAGGCGGATATCTAATAAAATACCACATGAACTCGATGAGTCTCCCGGCAATTGGATGAAAGCGGTGTACATTGTGGATATTACCGGCAGTGCTTCAGCGTATAGTGCGGCTTCCACGCAATCCGCAAAGGATTCCATCAATATACGTCCCAAAACAACTTTCAATGGCAATATTATTGCACAACTGAACTGGGCAAAGAGGCAAGGGTTCACGTTCCGCGGCCATACATTGGTCTGGCATAATCAGACACCCGGAACTGCTTTTTTCCGCACAGGGTATACAAGCACCGGAACGCGTGTATCAAAAGACACGATGACCGCGCGTATGGAAAATTATATTAATGAAGTCATACGGTTGATCCACGTAGGTTGGCCCGGATTACTATCAGCGTATGATGTAGTGAATGAAGCTATGAACGACAACGGTACAGACCGTACTACCGATAGCGAATGGTACGTAACGTTCGGAGATAACAGTTATATCATGAAAGCATTTGAATTTGCACGCAAATATACGAAGCAATACGGCGAGACTCAGATAAAACTGTATTACAACGATTATAATACTTCCATTGCCACCAAGGCAGATGGGATTGTGAGAGTGTGCGGTCCCGTTTTTCGCGCAGGATATCTGGATGGCATCGGAATGTAGGAGCATGATGCATTGTCCTCTCCAACGGCCGCACAATGGATAGCTACATATAATAAATTCGATACGATATGCACAGAAATGGCAGTAACCGAATTGGATGTGACGACCGCAAGCGGAACGAATACTCCCTCCATTTCAATATTGACTCAACAGGCAAATCAATACGGTCAATTGTTTAAATGCTTTGTAGAACGAAGTTACAAGTCAGGACGGGGAAAACTCATTAGTGTCTCCAAGGATGGTTTAAATGATCAATGGACGTTCGTCACCAATCAATCCACATCGCTTTGGGATACAAAGGATCAGTGCAAACCCGCTTAGCAGATTTCCATATTTCCGATGCAAGGTTATCTAATTTTTGTTTGTCTAATGATAGTGTCATTTAATACTCATACTATTCATGAAGAACCCGAGCAAGTATGTATTTACAGTATCTTTACTCGGGTCATTAATAGCTTTTTGAAAACCTGAATCGGAATTACATAGGGGGGTATCAAATGATGTCATTCTAGTGCAAAGCCTTCCTGATAAATATTTCTAGTCCATCAAAAGATGAAAGATTTCCTTTTCTGAGAGCTTAAAACAATGCTTACTGGTGCTGAGTTGTTGTTTAATGTAATCCAATGAAGTTGTAAAATCAATTCAGTATGCAGCTTCATAAAGCATCCTGTAAATCGCCTGCAGCTAAAAGATCATCGGGATAATAGATTCTCCAGCGCTTCGAATAAGTGCTATTCCCAATGGCATTGGAAAGGTAAAAATCAAACTTAAACCTTTTCTTTTCGAATATATTAATTTCCTCAGGTGTGTAATTTCCAGACGCTTCGAGATAAAATCCAATTGCCTGCTGATATGGGTATATATATTTGAGTTTGTTATATAATTCTTTTAATGTCTCTAGTGATATCTTATTTCGAGCATTTCTAAAAGCATCCAATACTGTTTTCGATCCACCTGAATAAAAAGGACGAACGACCATATCTATGAGTGTTCTTTCGGGTGTAGTAGTATTAATTATCCCAATAGATGGGAATTCGATTCTAGAAACACCCGGCATCTCAGTATTTTTCCCATTCAAGATGTAAATTTCATGCCCTTTATAGAATACCGTATTTCAATTTCAACCAATCGTATGCAGCATTGATTTCTTTCGTTTTCGTCTCTGCAAATTCCCGTAACTCGGAGCCAAGATGCTGCACCTTATCCGGATGATATTGTGAAACCAGCTCTAAGTACTTTAACCTGATCTCCTGCTTTGTCATTGTTCCGGTCAACCCCATCAGCTTTCCATAATAGTTTTTCTTTTGCTCTTCGGTAGCAGACGCGGGAGAGAACGCATATTCAGATGATGCCGTGTTCCGATAACTCTTCCGTTCATTATTCTTTGATTGCCCGGATGTGTGAGCATAATCGGAATAATGGAAAGTATATGAAAACGGGTCGATATTCTTTGAGACCTTTTTAAATAGATCGGACTTCCGTTCTCCAGCGGCGAGCAAAAAATCGAGCAATAAATGGTTCAGCTTGTTCAATCGATTCGTCTTATTAGAAAGTGCATATTCGGCAAGAAGTTTTTCGTTCATATTCCTCGAGTAGAGTGAGAGGACTCGTTTTACCCTCTTATTGCCATCAAGGACTGTTCCCGCGTAAGAAAAAATAGGGCCGACTTTGTGCTGATACGCGGGCTGGAGCGTGAGTGAATACAGTATCGCGAATTCAGTGAATACTGAGTTTGGAGAGATATAGTGACGAACTTGAAAAGATGAATTGATACAGCGAAGGCGACCATGAATGATAGAAGCAAACTCGCCGAGAGCAGCAGACAGATTGAGATGCAGAATTCTGACACACAATGCGCTCAAAACTGGTTCGAGACATCGAATCTGCATGGTCTGCTCAAATCCTTCTTTTTTCAAATTGAAGTAATCTGTATATCCTGCAGAACTGTATCGTACAGTACTGAACACGCCCCAAATCTGTTTGTACAATTCGTCGTACAAAGTGAACGCTTCAGAATACTTATGCTGATTGAGCAGCATCTCAGCAATACTTCGCATTCTTTCGATTGTATTCATAGAGATCTCAATTGGATATTTTTAGATTCATTATGAAGTGTTTTTTTGGGGGGAAGGGAGGAATACGTGCCTATCACCTCACGCACATGATTTAATAATGCCTTATTCTCAGAGAGTTCTGCTAATACAGAAAAACCGATATTCGCTTCGATAAATTCCTTCATTTTTCTTTTCAGTTTTGCATCGTCAAGGACTTGGGCATCTATACCGTTTGTTTCCATGTAATAGTGAAATGCCTTGATAAGCGGCAGGCCATGAATCCTGATGTTCGACATCCAGCTCTTTAATTTGTATGAATCAGGTGGTTGTGATTTTAAGACTTTTCGCAAAACAACGAGTCGAACTCCAAGAACCTTCGCGGTCTTTTTAAGGAGCACATCGTTGAACGGTCTCTTGCCACGCTCGAGATGAGAGTAATATCCCTGGGATATTCCGAGTCTAGTGGCGAGATCTACTGTTTTAAAACATTTTTCTTTTCGAATTTCCGTTAATGTCATAATGGTTCTTCCAATCATATAATAAGAAATATATCAAAATATGTCAAGTAATATATAGAAATATATCAACACGCGTTCCCTAAGAAAAAAAGGAATCGAAATCTCAATGCAATACAGGAACACAGTGCAGACGGCTTCATAACCATGCAGAAGTATGATGACAGATGAAAAATATGACGGCGGATAATAATGAATGAACGTATGTGCAGGTTCACTGTAAGAAGTATTTCCATCGGAAGGAGTGCCTATTCGTAATCATGAATACAGGTAAGTGCTTAGTATAAAACTACTTGCATCTATACTATGTGAATAGTATTTTCTAATTATATCTAAAGCCAATTTATATTGTCAATTGAAAGGGGTAGAGCATGAAAAAGCTGCTGTTATTGTGTGTTTTTCTCGCTGCAGTGAATAGTCTATATTCTCATACATCAAGTGAAAAGGATAATGCCGTGAATGAAAAAACTCTCTATGGAAAGCTCCCTGATGGGCGTGAGGTATATCAGTATATGCTGGCGAATAAATCCGGCACAACATTGAAGGTTATAAATTACGGTGCAATCGTCACATCGCTTACTGTTCCGGATCGTAATGGAAAACTTGAGGATGTTGTGGCAGGTTATGATTCACTGCAAGGATATATAGATGGTTCAAGTTACTTTGGTGCAATTGTCGGGCGTTATGGCAATAGAATTGGCAAAGGCCAGTTCACACTTGAAGGCAAAAAGTATCAACTCACAGTGAATGATGGTGAAAACCATCTCCATGGTGGCAAAATTGGATTTAATAAAGTGCTCTGGACTGCAAAGACAGTACAAGATAGTGCTGGTCCATCTATTCAACTAACGTATGTCAGTCCGGATGGCGAGGAAGGATATCCGGGAAAAGTGATGCTCTCGGTTACTTATACCTTAACCGACAATGATGAATTGCGTATTGTGTATGAAGGAACAACTGATAAAACAACTATTCTTAATCCTACGCATCATTCTTATTTCAACCTATCTGGCTCATTTAATAACACGATCCTTGATCATCTTTTAACCATTGAAGCTGATTCGATTACACCGGTTGATAAAGGACTTATTACAACTGGAAAATATTTAAATGTGACAAACACACCAATGGATTTTCGAACCCCGACCGCAATCGGTGCGCGAATTAATGATCCATTTGAGCAACTTACCTTTGGAAAAGGGTATGATCATAATTGGGTCATTAGGAATTATTCAAAAGGGAAGGTACGAAAAGCGGCGGAGGTGTATGAACAAAAGAGCGGGCGCCTGATGACCGTTTACACCGATCAGCCTGGACTTCAATTTTATTCCGGTAATTTCCTCGATGGAACTGCAAAAGGAAAAGGTGTATCCTATCAACGCAGAACAGGCTTATGTTTAGAAGCTCAGTGCTATCCCGATTCTCCTAACAAACCGGAATTTCCCTCTGTCACTCTCAAACCGGGCGAAGTTTATCATCAAACAACAATTTATCAATTTACAACCAAATAACTCTATTAACATTAATTGAAAAATAAGGAGAGTTATGCCAGGTAATCTTCATTCACATCTCATATTGCTGTTTGCCAATCCCTCAAGCATTATGTCCCTTGGTTGGGTGGATTCGCTTCTTATTGTTATTTATTTCTTGTTTGTGCTGGGAATCGGATATTATCTTTTACGATTTACGAAAACCGGCGACGATTTTTTTATGGCAGGAAGAGAAATGACAGCATGGATTGCCGGGCTTTCATTTGTTGCCGCCAATTTGGGTTCGTTAGAATTGATGGGCTGGGCTGCAGCGTCGTACCAGTACGGCATTCTTGCGACGCATTGGTACTGGATAGGCGCTATTCCGGCAATGCTCTTTCTCGGCATTGTGATGATGCCATTCTATTATATATGCAAGACTCACTCAGTACCGGGATATTTAAAGCTGCGTTACGGTGAAGGCGCCAGCCAACTTTCGGCGGTCTCTTTTGGATTTATGACAGTCTTCATGAGCGGCATCAATATGTACTCGATGGCTATCGTGATGAAGGTAGTGCTCGGTTGGGATATTAATTTTAGTATTTGGGTTTCCTCGCTGACCGTGATGGTATATGTGGTGCTTGGCGGATTGCTCTCTGCGATCTTTAATGAAGTGCTGCAGTTTATGTTGATCTGGCTTGGTGCATTAATAGTTCCCATTGTCGGAATGATTGAAACGGGAGGTTGGGGCGGCATGGTTGCGCGCATTCACCAAAACTTTCCTGCAGGCGATTACACACATCTGTGGAGCACGACAGGGTCATTCACTGATAATCCGATGGGCATTCATTGGACTGGGATTGTATTCGGTTTGGGATTGATAATTTCCTTTGGTTACTGGACAACAGATTTTCTTGTGGTTCAGCGTGTCCTTTCCGCGCGCGATCTACGTTCAGCAAAGCTTGCTCCAATTATTGGTGCAGGATTTAAAATGTTTGTTCCGCTCATCGTTATTCTTCCGGGTCTACTGGGATTGGCTGTTCTTCCAGGTCTCGTTGGAGAAAATGATAAACAGGCTATTGCGGCGGGTGCCCAGACATACAATGAAGTACTTCCCCTGATGCTTGCGCGATACGCCGGTCCGGGATTATTAGGACTTGGTGTTACCGCGCTTATTGCGGGATTCATGTCCGGTATGGCTGGCAATGTTAGCGCATTTGCCACTGTATGGACGTACGATATTTATAAACCCATACATCTCAAGTTAACAAAGAACGAAGGAACAGATGCACACTATGTGAAAATCGGCAGGTGGTGTACCGTCATCGGTGTTTTTGTCAGCATAGGTACCGCGTACCTTGTACAGCAATTTGCGAGCATTATGGATTATGTTCAGGCACTTTTCAGTTTCTTTATCGCGCCGTTATTTGGAACAGTGATCCTTGGTATGTTATGGAAACGTGCAACGAAAGCGGCCGGCTTCTGGGGATTGTTCGCTGGCATCGGTTCATCCGTTGCCATGTGGGCATTGGTTAAACTTGATCCAAGCGCGTTGAAGTACGTTGCGCTTTCGCCTTATGCAAAAGACATGGCGGAAAATATGTACCGTGCATTATGGTCATGGTTGATCTGTGTGATCGTAACAGTTGTTGTAAGTTATATGACAAAACCCAAACCCGAATCCGAATTGGTGGGGTTGGTGCGAGGATGCACAGAAATACCTTCGGAAGGCGATATACCGTTTTACAAACGCCCCATTGTTTGGGCAACGATAATCTTTGTCGTATTTCTTGCTCTCAATATTATTTTCTGGTAGGAGGATAAAATGGCTGGTCGGCACAAAATATCGATTTGGTTTATTATCGGTTCGCTCTTATTAATTTATGGCGTTATCATTTTTATTTCGAATGTGTATGAATGGTTTTTTCCATCTCAAACTCGCACGATAGTGTTGGGTGAATTACATTTTGGAGTTTGGTGGGGAGCGTTGCTTATTATTATCGGTCTAATTTATTTTATTGCATTCAGGCCGTGGAAGAAAAGTGTTGCATAATCTAAAGTCGATCTGCTGCTCGGTTGATCACGAGCAGCAGATTTTCCATTCATCGTAACTAAAACAAACATGAGCAAATACGTTATCGGATTGGATTTTGGAACGAACTCTTGTCGTTCTTTGATTGTCGATGTTGCCAATGGAAGAGAATTGGCAAATTATGTATTCCCTTATCCATCCGGTAAAGACGGAGTGATCGTGGATTCTGCCGACCCGCATCTGGCGCGGCAAAATCCTGCTGATTATATCAAAGGGATTGAAGCGACCATTAAAGGTGCTTTAAAGAAGGCAAAAGCAGTAAAGAAGAATTTCAAAGCTGTCGATATCATAGGAATTGGTATTGATACAACCGGAAGCAGTCCGATGCCGGTAGATGCCGATGGTCAAGCTTTGTGCTTCAATAAAAATTTCAAAAAGAATCCAGCAGCTAAGGTTTGGCTGTGGAAGGATCATACAGGTTTTGCAGAAGCAGCTCTCATTACCGAAACAGCCGCAAAACTTCGTCCGCAATATTTGGCAAAGATTGGAGGCACGTATTCCTCTGAATGGTGGTGGAGTAAAATTCTTCACTGCAAGAATATTGCACCAGAAGTTTTTGATGCGGCATCTAGTTGGGTAGAAATCTGCGATTGGATTCCTGCAGTACTTACCGGTGATCTTTCTCCGAAGAAGATGAAAAGAAGTATTTGCGCGGCTGGCCACAAAGCAATGTTCAATAAAGAATGGAACGGTTTGCCCGATGTTGAATTTCTTGAAACACTTTTACCCGGCTTAGGAGTATTGCGAAGCCGGCTCTATGACGAAGCTTATACAGCAGAACAGCGGGTTGGTTCTCTTTCATCTGCATGGGCAAAGATCCTGGGACTTTCCCCGAATGTTGTAATTGCAGTTGGTGCGTTTGATGCACATATGGGAGCTGTTGGAGCCGGAATTTCTATCGGCACACTTGTGAAGATTGTCGGAACGAGTACTTGTGATATTATGATTCATCCTCACAAAGAACAGCTGAACGATATTCCCGGTGTCTGCGGTATAGTGGATGGTTCAGTGATGAATGGGTACTATGGCATCGAAGCGGGTCAATCCGGAGTAGGAGATATATTTCTCTGGTTTGTCAACAATCTTGTTGGTGAATCATACGGAAAAACACAAGACGAGAAATTTAAAAATCTTGAAAAATTAGCATCGAAATTATTGCCAGGTGAAAGCGGATTGCTTGCCCTCGATTGGAATAATGGTAACCGGACAATTCTCGTAGATGTTCGACTGAGCGGTATGCTGATAGGCCAATCGCTGCATTCAACACCGGAAGAAATTTATCGCGCTTTGATTGAGGCAACCGGATTCGGCGCACTGGCAATCATCGACCGCATTGAAGAATATGGCGTGAAAGTAAAGGAAGTAGTCAATTGCGGCGGATTGGCAATGAAGAATAAATTGATGATGCAGATTTATGCAGATATTACCGGACGCTCTATGAAGATTTCCCGTAGTGAACAAACGCCAGCCCTGGGCGCGGGCATCTTTGCATCCGTAGCAGCCGGAAAGAATGGTGGCGGATACGATACTGTCGACGAAGCAATACAGGCTATGACAGGAAGCGGTAAGGTATATATTCCGATCAAAGAGAATCATGAGACCTATAAAAAACTCTATGCACTCTATAGGCAGTTGCATGATGGATTCGGTACGAAGCAATGGAATGGGAATATGTTTAATGTGATGAAAGAATTGCTGCAGCTACGGGATGAAGTTCGAAGAATGAAGTAAGTCGTCAGTTGATGACCTATGCGTACTGATTATTTACTTACTCTGATTCGAAGAACATGAAGAAATTATCGTTTTTATATTTATTTGTATTTTTTTTTGCACAATGTTACGGGCAGCAAAATAGGTATGCGGATTATCCTATTTCGATGGTTGATATTAACAGAGTAAAAATTTGCGACGACTTTTGGCTACCTAAAATCCAGACAGTACAGAACACTACCATTGCTTTTGGTTTTGATAAATGTCGGCAAGAAGGACGAATTGAAAACTTCCTGATCGCCGGTGGAAAAATGCAAGGAAAAACCAGGGGCAAAATGCCTTTCGACGACAGCGATATATATAAAATTATCGAAGGTGCTTCAAACTCTTTAATCAGTACACCTAACAAGGAGTTGGATGCCTATCTTGATTCGGTTATTGATATTATAAGAATCGGCCAGGAACCTGATGGCTATATTACGACTTGGTTCACGATTGATCCGACACATCCTCCCGCACCTTGGGTAGAGAAAACCGGGAAACGATGGACTGGTGAATCAAGCAGTCATGAACTCTATAACAGCGGCCATCTGTTTGAAGCTGCGGTAGCGCATTATACCGCCACGGGCAAACGAAATTTCCTTGATATAGCGATCAAAAATGCTGATTTATTGGTGAACAGTTTTGGTGCTGGCAAGCTTACCATACCGCCAGGTCATCAAATCGTTGAAACAGGACTGATAAAACTTTTTCGTGTTACTCACAATAAAAAATATTTAGAACTTGCCAAAAACTTTCTTGATTGGAGAGGCGATTCAACCACGCATCATCTCTATGGTGAATATAGTCAAGATCATAAACCTGTTATTCAACAACATGAAATTGTTGGACACGCAGTGCGGGCAGTCTATATGTATGCCGGCATGACTGATATTGGTGCGATGTATGATGATTCAACGTACCTGAAGGCGGTACTCGATATCTGGGAAAATATGGTAGAGAAAAAAATGTCTCTTACCGGCGGTATCGGCGCTAAGCACAATGGCGAGTCGTTAGGGAGTGATTATGAGCTTCCAAACCTGAAAGCATATAACGAAACCTGTGCATCAATAGGCGATGTCTATTGGAACAATCGTTTGTTCATGCTTACAGGGGACGCGAAGTATTTTGATATCATCGAACGTACTTTGTACAATGGACTGATTTCCGGGTTATCACTCGATGGTAAAAACTTTTTTTATGTGAATCCACTTGAAGCAAATGGTAAATTCCAATTTAATTGCGGCGCGGGAACTCGTCAACCATGGTTCGATTGCTCGTGTTGTCCTACGAACCTCATCCGTTTTATTCCTTCTTTACCGGGTTTGATATATGCTGTACAAAAAGATACTTTATATGTTAATCTTTATGCATCCAGTACTGCAACGGTGAACCTAGAAAATAAAAATATTATGATTGAGCAACAGACTGATTTCCCATGGCAGGGAGAAATCAAAATAAAAATTAGGCCGGAAAAATTTGAACAATTTACTTTAAAATTTCGAATACCCAGCTGGGCGCAGAATAAAGTTCTGCCAAGCAACCTCTATACCTATACAGACACTATAAGCAGCGACATTGTTCTTACTGTAAACGGCGAAAAATCAAATTATTATATCGATCATGGATATGCCGTAATTACTAGGAGATGGGAATTGGGAGACAGTATTAACATTAGCCTTCCTATGAACATTCGCAGAGTCATTGCTAACAAAAGAATTAAAGACGATGAAAATCTGATTGCACTTGAATATGGACCTATAGTGTATTGTGTAGAAGGAATAGACAACAACAATCAATTAGATAACCTTACTCTGCCTGATGATGCAACATTAAAAGTGGAAAAGCGGAATGATTTACTCCAAGGAGTAAATATCATATCGGGTAGTATTCCAACTAAAGATGGTCTTACAACAAGGAAATTTACTGCAGTTCCCTATTATGCCTGGTCGAATCGTGGTGCAGGGACAATGAAAGTATGGTTGCCGAGGAATTAAAATGCTCAAACAATTGAAAGAAGAAGTCTTCCAAGCAAATATTGATTTGTTGCGGAATCACCTTGTGATACTCACTTGGGGAAATGTCAGCGGTATCAGCCGTGCTGATGGATATATAGTTATTAAACCGAGTGGCGTTGATTATGAAGTCATGAAGCCTGCTGATATGGTCGTCGTGGATTTCGATGGAAAGATTGTAGAAGGAAAGCTACGTCCATCTTCGGATTTACCGACACATCTCCGGTTATATAAGAGTTTTTCTTCCATAGGTGGAATTGCTCATACGCATAGTTTGTATGCAACGATGTTTGCACAAGCATGTAAGGAAATTCCATGTTATGGAACAACGCATGCCGACCATTTTAACGGAGATATTCCACTTACAAGATTTCTCACAAAAGAAGAAGTAGCCGCTGATTATGAAGGCAATACTGGTGCGGTTATCATTGAACGGTTCGCAACGTTGGATCCAAGAACTACTCCCAGCGTGTTGGTTCGCGGGCATGCGCCGTTTTCATGGGGAAAGAATGCTATTGAAGCAGCGAGAAAAAGTCTTATTTTGGAGCGTGTAGCGCAAATGGCACTGGGTTCTTTACAGTTGAATCCCGATCTTCTTCAGCTTCCATCGTTCGTCCAAGAAAAACATTTTCAAAGAAAACATGGGCCGGGTGCGTATTACGGCCAAAAATAATATTTTCCATGCATTTGATTCCAAAGGTTAATTATGATCAATCTTAAGCAGAATGAAGTCTGGTTTGCTACCGGCAGCCAGCATTTATATGGTCCGGATACACTCCGACAAGTTGCCCAGAACTCGCAAGCCATTGTCGACGGCTTGAATGCTTCAGGGCTCATTCCCGTAAAAATAGTTTTCAAACCGGTATTAACAACTCCAGAATCTATTCATACACTTTGTCTCGAAGCAAATTCTCAACCAAACTGCATAGGATTGATAATGTGGATGCACACTTTCTCTCCTGCGAAAATGTGGATCGGCGGATTAAAAACACTAGCAAAACCATTCGTGCACTTACACACCCAATCGAATCGTGATATTCCATGGGATACTATCGACATGGATTTCATGAATTTAAATCAAGCGGCGCATGGTGATCGAGAATTCGGATTCATCTGCACCCGCATGGGTAAGAAACGTAAAGTGATCGTCGGATATTGGCAAGATACATCGGTTCAGCAGCAGCTCAATATATGGACGCGTGTTGCTTCTGCTTGGGCTGATGCACAGGGAGGAAAGATAGCCCGCTTCGGTGACAACATGCGCGAAGTGGCAGTGACAGAAGGTGACAAAGTGGAAGCTCAACTTCATTTTGGGTATTCAGTCAATGGATATGGAATTGGCGATCTGGTAAAATTTATCAATGAAGTTTCAGATGCCGACATCAACAAATTGATTGCCGAATATGAAAGCAAATACACAGTTGCAGCTGCTGCGAAAAAGGGCGGAGAACGATATTCCAACCTCTGTGAGACGGCTCGCATTGAAATAGGAATGCGTGCATTTCTCACAGAAGGCAAGTTCAAAGCATTTACTACGACATTTGAAGATTTGCATGGACTCAAACAGCTCCCGGGTCTTGCGGTTCAGCGCTTGATGGCAGATGGATATGGATTCGGCGCAGAAGGAGATTGGAAAACTGCCGCTTTGGTGCGGGCAATAAAAGTCATGGCTTCGGGACTGAAAGGTGGAACTTCGTTTATGGAAGATTATACGTATCACTTAAATCCTGCGGGCATGAAAGTGTTAGGTGCGCATATGCTGGAAGTTTGTGAATCCATCGCAGACGGCAAACCTTCATTAGAAGTACATAAACTTAGTATTGGGGGAAAAGACGATCCTCCAAGGCTTGTGTTCAATGTACCTAATGGACCAGCATTGAATGCTTCTATGATAGACATGGGAAATCGATTCCGCCTCATCGTGAATGAAGTTATAGTTGTTCCACCGGACAAACCTTTGCCGAAATTGCCGGTGGCTCGTGCGATGTGGATACCTAAGCCCAGCCTTCAGATAGGTGCTGCGGCATGGATACTGGCTGGCGGTGCGCATCATACTGGATTTAGTCAGGCTATAACTGCAGACTATATGGAAGACTTTGCCGAAATCGCAGATATTGAATATCTTCTGATCGACGATCAAACGCAAATCTCAGAATTTAAAAAGGAACTTCGCTGGAACGAAGCATCATACAGGAAGTAACTTTGGCGAACAAGAGGATTATTGAAGTCTTAGAAAATATTAAGAGAATATTTTTGACTGTGACGGTATATTGGTCGATTCGATGCCGCTCCCGAGGCAGGCATATGCATATGCAAACATAAGCGGGCGGCCTGGGGGATTATAATTTCTTCTTTTCCAAAAAGGGAAGCAGGGAAAAGATATTATTGGATTATATAATCAACAGAATTTGATTCCGCTTAAGAGTATTGCTGTTGTCAAGAGAATAAATACCTGTTTCAGAAGTCATCAGGATGAATTTAAATCGATCAAACCTGTGGTTGACATCGTTTTACGTTTTATGAGGTGTGCTGCCAATTTGCATGGGGAGCAGGTGCGGAGAATGCGATGTAAAATATTTTAATACTGGAATACGTGGCGCAGATGGCTTTGGGTTCGCTGCAGCTGAATCCCGATCTTCATCAGCTTCCGTCATTTGTCCAAGAAAAACATTTTCAAAGAAAACATGGGCCGGGAGCGTATTACGGCCAAAAATCAAAATAAAGGAGTAGTGTTTATGCAAAATATTCCAGTCATAAAACTCGGTGTGGTCGCTGTCAGCCGGGATTGTTTCCCTATTGAATTGTCCCGAAAGCGACGGAAGAATGTTATAGCAGCATGCAAAAAGGCAAAAGTACCAGTCGTGGAAATCGAAACCATTATCGAGAATGAACGGGATGTTCTGAAAGCGTTGGATGAATTGAAGAAGAAAGATATCAATGCGCTGGCACTGTATTTGGGGAACTTCGGTCCTGAAGGTCCGACAACATTGCTGGCAGAAAAGTTCAATGGTCCGGTCATGTTCGTCGCGGCTGCTGAAGATACGGGAAAAGATCTCATAAACGGGCGGGGTGATGCATATTGCGGATTGCTGAGTGCATCATACAATATCGGTCTGCGAAGACTGAAACCGTACATCCCCGAATATCCCATTGGCGATCCGGAAGATACTGCTTCGATGTTGGCAGATTTTATTCCCATTGCCCGTACTGTTATCGGTGTCCGTAATTTGAAAATTCTCTCTTTCGGACCGCGCCCGTTCGATTTTTTAACATGTCATGCGCCGATTCAGCCGCTCTATGATTTGGGAATCAAAATCATGGAAAATAGTGAGCTCGATTTGTTGGATATTGTTCAAGCTGAAAATGGAAATCCGGCAATCAAACGTATTGCCAAGGAGATGAGTAAAGAACTTGGGAAGGGCAATACATATCCCGAACTTCTTGAGAAGCTTGCACAATATGAATATTCACTGGATAAATTCATGAATGCAAACCTCGGTGCTTCGAAGTACGCGGCGTTTGCCAATAAATGCTGGCCTGCGTTCGAAAAACATTTTGGTCATGTGCCTTGTTACCTGAATTCCCGTTTAGCAGCAAGGGGTATTCCTGTCGCTTGTGAAGCCGATATTTATGGAGCATTAAGTGAATACATGTCCATCTGTGCAACGGAAGTTCCACCTGCGATCCTGGATATTAATAATTCTGTTCCGAAAGATATGTTCAAAGAAAATAAAAAGGCAATCGGCTATTACACATTGAGTGATCTCTGGATGGGATTCCATTGCGGCAATACATCATCCGGATGTTTAGTGCAGCCTATTATGCAATACCAATTGATCATGCACAGGCTTATGGAGCCGGAAAGCAAACCAGATATCACACGCGGTACATTGGAAGGTCAGATTAAGGCCGGCCCGATTTCTATCTTCCGGATCCAATCCACATCCGATGCAGAGATTCGTGCGTATGTGGCGAACGGCGAAGTGTTAAAGATTAATCCAAAGTCGTTTGGATCCATTGGCGTTTTTGCTATTAAGGAAATGGGACGTTTCTATCGTCATGTGCTAATCGAAAAACGGTTCCCTCATCATACAGCCATTGCATTCAAACATGCCGGCAAAACACTCTTTGCTGCATGCAAAATGCTGGGCGTTGAAAAAGTATTCTTCAATCATCCTGCAGGAACCTTCTATCCAACAGAAAATCCTTTTAGCTCAGGACTTTGATGCAGTCTATCGAAGTTCCAAGCTCTATCAAGGGGCTCATTTTTGATTGTGATGGAACATTAGTTGATTCCATGCCGCTGCACATGAAGGCATGGGAGTACGTCGTCGTACAATCCGGTGCCGTGTGGGATTATGATTTTTTTTCTCAAAGAAGGGAATGCCCGGAAAAGATATTATTGAATTGTATAATCAACATTTTCCAAAGAAACTTTCGTTTCATGAGGCTGTTAAGGTAAAACAAGATTATTTTTCCACTAATCGGAAAGATTTCCAGCCAATCCAGCCAGTAGTGGATATTGTACTTCGTTATAAAGATAAATTTCCTATGGCAGTTGCTTCTGGTGGAACTTTGGAAAATGTAGAGATTCAATTGCAGTCTCTCGGTATTCGCTCTTTCTTCAATGCCATTGTCACTGCCGACGATAATGTAAAACCGAAATCAGCACCCGACATCTTTCTCGAAGCGGCAAAGCGAATCGGTATCCCGCCTGAGTATTGTCAGGTGTTTGAAGATGGTGATCTTGGATTAGAGGCGGCAAAAAAAGCAGGGATGATGACAACCGATGTGAGACTATTCCTCTGAATTCATTGGTATATTTCTGATAGAGGAAAAGTGAATTCCTATTGAAATAGTTGAGGATTCTTTTTGCGAAATTAGTTGTATGCAATTGAAGCTACTTCGTAGAACTAGCCTAGAGTTTTTCCGTCTTTTCAAAAAGTCGTCATCATCAAACACAAAAGGAATCCTGAATTTCTCTTCATCCAGCCTTTTGGAACGGACTTCCGACATCTCGTCAAGTATATAGACCAAATAATTTTAGGCTTAATGATTATTGAATAGGGAGGGAAATATAAAAAGTTGAACCCTTTTTTACTTGGCTTTCAGCCCAGACACGGCCATTATGCGCTTCAACAATCTTCCTTACAATAACAAGCCCGAGACCTGTACTGGATTCGCCGGAAGTAGTCTTTACGCTGGTTCTTGAAAATGGTTTAAAAAGTTTATCCATTTCGGCTGGAGGAATTCCTTGACCCTCATCGCTTACGGAGATGACAAGATTATTATTTTCACACGTAGAATAAATTTTCACTTTCGATTGTGGAAATGAGTATTTAATGGCATTCGAAATAAGGTTATTGAGCACCTGTTCGATCTTTTTGCGATCCAACTGAAGAACCGGTAAGTCGTTTGCACAATGGTATTCAACGGTAATTTGCTTTCGTCCAGCTATGACACGGTTCAATGCCACATTATTACGGATAAGGTCCATCAAATTCACGGGTTCAAGATGAATCGAGAGTTTTCCAGAATCAATCACGCTGACATCCAGCAATTCTTCAATGAGACTGCGCATAAATTTGCTGGACTGCTTGATCATCTCAAGAAATTCTTTTGTTTCTGAGCTCGTCTTATCTTTTAATTCTTCGGTAATGAGATCGGCTGCAGTATAAATGGTCGTAAGAGGATTACGCAGATCATGAGCGGCGATACTTAAGAAGTGGTTCTTTTCCTGATTCAATATTTCGAGTTGAATATTTTTCTGTTCGAGCTGACGATGAATCTCTAAAAGATCCGCGTGAGCTTTATGGAGTTCATTGTTTTTCTGGACAGCATTATCATATGTCGAAAGTAGAAGATCGACAATCTGCATGCGATCGGAATTGATGAAGTATTTCTTGCCTTCAAAAACAATCTCGATATCTGCGTTTGAAGATTTTCTTTTCCTCAGCTCATAATTTGCAAAGATGTACTGAACACGGGAAATGAGAAAAGTATCCTCATAGGGTTTTGTGAGGAAATTGTCGGCTCCAGCCTGAAGACCTTTGATCACATCTTGCGGATCGGAAAGAGATGTAAGCAACATGATCGGAATGGATTTCAAATCGGGGTCACTTTTGATTGCTTTACACAATGCAAAGCCATCCATTTCCGGCATAACGATGTCAGTTATGATCAAGTTCGGTTTCCTCTGGCGAACGCTTTCTAACGCTTTGGCCCCGTTGTTTGCCGAATTGACGATGTATCCGTTCCCTTCGAGGATAAAACGAAGTAATTTGGTTTGTGTCGGACTGTCTTCTACTATAAGAATATTAGCTTGCGCATCCGCCAATGTCATTTCCTGCTGTATGTACTTTATCAAATTTAATGTTTCTTACCAAAATACTAAAATTCAATATTCTTCCCCCTGAATTTAATATGTCCCCTATTGTTATTAATCCTTGCCTTTATCAATAAAATATAGCAAAATATGCAACAAATAAAATGTATTCTTAGAGAGTAAAGCATTGTATTGAGCCCAATGTCTATCATATTGCAGACAAGCCGCAAATGTGGTTCAAGTATGTTTTTCAAAAAAACCTTATTTCGTCTCTTCTTTGTAGCGCTATTTTCAACTATCTTTGAACAATGAGAAAATTCTCATGCAAGATGAAAGTTCTCTCTTTGATTATGGATAGTACGTATTTTTACGAGGATTAAGATGACATTGTATGTCGGCATAAAAAATCTTGCCGCACCTCCTCGGTTCCAAGATGAGGAGCAGAATCGTATTGCATTAATTCTTAATATCATAGCAATCGCTACTATGATGGGTTTAAGCGGACTCATTATCTACCGACTTTTTACGAGTTATCTTCGCGACGTGGTACCGATCTTCATTATGTGTTGCATTGTCTTCGTATCAATTGTTTTGCTCCATCGGAAACAACTGAGCTGGTCGGGTACCGTCTTATTGTGGTGTATGCTTGGAATTATTGACTATCTCGCATGGACGTATAATGGTCTTCATGACATTGTGCTTTTTAGTATTCCGGGAATTCTTGTGGCCGCAGGACTCGTTTTAAATCGCAGGTACTATTTGATTGTCACGTGTGCTGCCTTATTGTCTATTGGTATTTTAGGATATCTGGAAATTATTGGCGCAATTCAAAATGCGTACAGCGTTTATACAAACTGGAACGACGTAGTCGATCTTGAAGTCATGGTAGGTCTTACGGCGATCATGACTTGGTTCCTTTCTGATAATCTGAGGAGAAACATGATCCGGCTGCAAAACGACGAACGAGAGATTCATAACCAATCCGATCAATTGAGAGCGTCTGAAAAACGCTATCGCGCCCTTTTTGAAGGTGCCAGTGATGCTATCTTTATTCTCAGTGGTGATAAGTTCATCGAATGCAACTCCATGGCACTTAAAATGTTAAGATGTGAAAGGCCGACGGACATTATCGATTATTCTGTACGCGAATTTAGCCCTACTCATCAACCTGATAACCGAAACTCAAAAGAAAAGGCGCTTGAAATTATTCACGCTGCACTTGGAGGGACATCTCAACGGTTCTATTGGAAATTCTCCCGCAAGGATGGAACACTCTTTGATGCTGAAGTATCTTTAAACCGTCTTGAATTTGGCAACAAAATATATCTTCAAGCACTCGTCAGTGATATCACAGAGCGTCTACAAGCTGAAGAAACTTTACGTACCAGCGATGAAAAATTACGAAATATTGTAGAAAATAGTACGAACATGTTCTATTCGTATAATACAGATCTGGTGTTTACGTACCTTAGTTCTCAAGCCAATGACATCTTCGAATGTGAACCAGATGAACCATTAGTTCGGTTTGCGGATTTTATGACCGACAATCCAGTCAACAAGCTTGGTTTTGAACATGCAAAGAAAGCGATCCAGACAGGCGAGCGGCAACCAGCGTACGAACTTGAGTTATTAAGTAGAAAAGGAAGTCGTGTCTGGTTAGAGATTCAAGAAGCTCCTGTTGTGAAAGAAGGAAAGACGATTTCTTTGGTCGGAGTTGCGACCGATATCACGAAACGTCAGCGGGCAGAGAAAGCGCTTCAAGTAAGTGAGAAGAAATATAGAGACATTGTTACATGGGCTCCTATTGGTATCTATCAATCGACACGATTAGGGAAGCTGCTCAGTGCCAACAGCAGTATTGCACAGATGTTGGGATATAATTCTGAGAACGAATTTGTTGGATGTAATATGGGGGAAGCGATATATTATGATATAAAAGATCGGGAACAGTTTATCTTTCAACATGATATGGCCGGTCATAATGTGGCAATGAGTACTGAGACTCGATGGAAGAAGAAAGATGGGTCCACCATATGGGTTTTGATGACGGTTCATGATGTTAGAGATAAAACTGGACAAATACTCTATTACGAAGGATTTGTTTTTGACATTACTGAACGTAAGCATGCTGAAGAATCGCTGCGCGAAGGCGAAGAACGTTATCGTCTGCTTGTTGAAAATTCGACGGACCTTGTTACCGAAATTAGTTCTGAAGGCACATTCCTGTACGTCAGTCCAAATGTTAAGTCCATCCTTGATTTTAGACCGGTGGATATGGTCGGTACAAATGTGCTTTCAAAAGTGTATACTAAAGATAAAACTCTCATTGCAGAAATTCTTAATAAACAGGGTGGAAGTGCGATGTATCGTTACCGCGATAGAATGGGCGGCTGGCACTGGTTTGAATCTTCAGGACGAGTCTATGATACTTCGTCCGGTGAACGGCGCATGGTTATGGTGAGCCGTGATATTACGGAGCGTCGAATAGCAGAGCAAGAACTGGAGACTTCACGAAAGCAATTGCAGCACTTTACAGAGCATCTTGAACATGTTCTTGAGGAAGAACGAAAGCGAATTTCGCGCGAACTTCATGATGATCTTGGTCAATTACTTACCATCTTGAAATTTGACCTAAGTTGGCTTAGATTAGAGGGAGCTAAAGGCGATTCTGAAGTTATAGCGAAAACCGATGAAATGATGGAATCGTTAAATGAAGCGTTAGCTTCCGTGAAACGAATCTCAAAAGAAATTCGACCTCCGCAGCTCGATGCGCTTGGTCTTGGTGGAGCATTACAATGGGACATCGATCAGATGGAGAAGAAAATAGGTATTAAAGGGATTGTAACGATCGAGCCTCCTGAATTTGAAGTAAAGGGACAGATCGGCGCAGTTCTCTATCGAATTTTTCGAGAAGCCTTGACTAATGTCGTGCGTCACGCACAAGCACAGAATGTGTTTGTAAGATTATCGAAAAAGTTGGATTCTATAGTCTTCTCTATTCGGGATGATGGACGTGGTATTACGAAGAAGGAAATGACAGGAGATACGTCCTTAGGCCTTGTCGGCATACGCGAAAGGATTCGGATGGTTGGCGGAACGCTTACTGTTGATGGTAAACCTGGGAAGGGAACAATGCTGTCGGTGGAAGTCCCACTAAGCAAAGAGAATAACGGAGAGAGCAAATCATGATTAGTGTTCTTATTGCGGATGACCACCCGATAGTTCGAAAAGGCCTCAAAACAATTCTGAAAGATGTGCCGGATATTAAGGTTGAAGATGAGGCGTGTGATGGTCTCGAGGTCATGGAGAAGATTCGAAACGCAGATTTTGATGTTCTGGTGCTTGATCTCTCAATGCCGAAGCTTGATGGACTTGAGACGATAAGAAGAATTAAGTCTGAAAAACCTGATATGGCCATTCTTGTGTTAAGCATGAATCCGGAAGAAGTGTTCGGGATTCGTGCGTTGAACCTTGGTGCCTCCGGATATCTTTCGAAAGACATAGCGCTTGAACAGCTTATTCAGGCAATTCGGCGTGTAGCATCGGGAAAGGTATATATTTCACAATTGCTTGCAGAATCAATCGCACAAAGTGTAAGTAGAGGCTCACCCAAACTTCCGCATGAACATCTTTCCGATCGCGAATATCAAATCATGTTGATGATCGCAAAAGGTAAATCCTTGAAAGCCATCGGAGTAGAACTCTCGGTGAGTGTTAAAACAGTGAGCACACATCGGACTCATATTTTGCAGAAAATGGGCATGGAGAACAATGCACAAATTGTAACGTACGCTCTCCAAAATGGTTTAACGACATAGCTCTTTCTTGAGATCACAATTTTTCAGCATTCTTAAGATACTTTCATCTATTCAGTGGGGCATATGATTGCATACTAAGATTGTTCGTCTTCTCTTGTAGGAAATTCTGACAATTGTTTTGTTGACACGTTACCATCTTTTTTCTTTCCACGGCAGTGTCTTTTTACTCTTCTTTTATCCGTAGTCAGAAATTTATACCATTACGTGATTCTTCATCTTGAGATAGTCAATTCCGTCCCAAAAGAGGAATATTAATATTCAATAGTTAGCGCTTATCGCAATTTTGCGTGCGATTTCCATTACACCCGATTTCACTCGTATGATTCATCTGAGGTAGGTTAAACCTTATAGAAGAATCAGATTTTTACTGATGTTATCGCTTGCTACTATTGCGCAAATTAAACACGCATATGGCGATAAGAATAGTTCTGAGGAGATTATTACGTTGGAAAAGAGAATCTTGTTGAGAATAAATAAATGAAATCATTAAAGATTTTGTTTTTCAACAGCACAATATTATTCTCTTGTCAGCGAGAAGCGGAACTTGTTTTACAGACCAAAGATAAAAGATAGATGAGTATCACACTAGAGGAACGACGAGGTTTGAAGTTTCATATGATAATAGAAGGAGTACACCGATGACAACTACAATGGATGTAAGGACACAAAAGGGAGTGAAAGCTCAGACGGAAGAGCTTCTTCAACTTGTGAGTTTTACGATTGGGCAAGAGGAGTTCGGATTGGATATCCAAAGCATTCAAGAAATCAATCGAATGGTAGAGATTACAAGAGTGCCGAATTCACCGGATTTTGTCACAGGTGTTATTAATCTCCGTGGAAAAGTTATTCCTATCATCGATTTGCGAAAGCGTTTTGGATTCCCCCCCAAAGAGAGCGACAAAAATACGCGTATTATTGTCGTCGAATTAGGCGACATGGTCGTCGGCTTTGTTGTGGATACAGTACGTGAGGTAATACGGATTCCCAAAAACATAACAGAACCACCGCCTGCCATTATTGCCGGTATCGGATCAGAGTATATCATATCTGTCGCAAAACTGGAGAATCGTTTGCTGATTCTTTTAGATCTCGGACGGCTTCTTCGAGATAAGGAGAAACAACAGCTTGAGTCAACAACCTGAATCAATAAGATGAAAATTATAAACGAGCAGGAAACTTATTTCACTTAATTCACTTTAAATGCAAATGTACTTAAACGAAGGAGATAGAATCATGAAAAAAACAATTACTGGTTTTCTATCCGGTTTGATCCTTGTGTCGGGAATATGGACATTTGTACTTCCACAAGAAAAATTAAGGATTGCCATTGTTCCTAAAAACAAAATAGGTGTATTCTGGCAAGCGGTACTTGTAGGTGCAAAATTAGGATCCGTTGCATTAGGAAATGTTGAGGTTGTCTGGAGAGTTCCTCAAGAGGAAAATACGTTGTCACAGATTTCTGTCGCTGAACAGTGTATTGCAGAAGGTGTCTCCGGAATAATCCTCGCGCCATTGGAAAAAGATTCATTGGCAGTACCGGTTGCCAAAGCTGTGAAGAAAAAAATACCCGTCCTGATTTTTGATAGCCAACTCAAAGGAACAGCAGGAAAAGATTATATCAGTTTTGTCGGCATAAACAATAAAAAAGCAGGCGCCCTAGCGGGCGAGCACTTAGCTAAATTACTCGGAGGCAAAGGTAAGGTTGTAATGCTACGAGTTGCGGCGAATCAAACCAGTATTTTGGACCGTGAAAAAGGATTTCTCGAAGTAATGGCTAAATACAAAGACATTCAACTCATCGACCGTTATGCTGGCGTCACGGTCGACGATGCTGTGAATGAAAGCTTGAAGATGAGTAATAAATTAAAAGAAGCGGACGGTATTTTCTGCTCTTATGAACAAACAACAAAGGCTATGCTCATTGCTTTGCGCAAACTTGGATTAGCCGGCAAAGTGAAATTTATCGGTTTCGATATACCTGTTGAAGCTGTGAAAGCGTTAAAGGAAGGTGAAATCAGCGCTTTGGTTGCTCAGGATCCGGCGCGTATGGGATATCTGAGCATTAAGGCAATGGTGGATTATTTACGCGGCAAAAAAATTGATCCAATGATTGATACCGATGTGCAGATTGTTACTCGCGAAAATATCAATAGCCCTGAAATTCAAAAATTGCTTGCGCTGCCAGTTATAGAAGAATGAAGTATGTCTCAAAGAAAAGGATAAAGCCATGAAAGAAAATATCATACGGTTCGCGTTCGCTGCAGTCCTTTTGACGGCACTACAGATGTCTCTGTTCTCACAAGAAAAACTCAAGATAGCTGTTATTCCTAAAAGCAATACTGCCATGTTCTGGAAATCAGTACACTCAGGTGTAAAATTAGGAGCCGTTGCGTTAGGAGATGTTGAGGTTGTCTGGAGAGCTTCACAAAAGGAGAATGATATAGAGCAACAGATTTTAGTCGTTGAGCAGTGCATCGCTGAAGGTATGTCTGGGATAGTCCTCGCTCCAATGGACAAGGATGCTTTAGCTGGATTAGTTGCTAAAGCTGCAAAGAAAAAAATCCCCGTCATAATTTTTGATAGTGAACTTAAAGGAACGCCAGGAAAAGATTTCATCAGTTTCGTCGGCATAGACAATAAAAAGGCGGGGAATATTGCTGCTGAAGAGTTGGTCAAATTACTTGGAGGCAGAGGTAAGGTTGTTATGTTACGATACACGGTTAGCCAATCTAATATTACGAATCGCGAAGAAGGATTTCTTGAAACGATGGCAAAATACGAAGGCATCCATATAATCGAGAAGAGCCATTTTGTGAGTGGTACAGTAGATGAAGCTATGAATGAATGTATGAAGATATCTGATAAACTTAAGGAAGCTGATGGTATCTTCTGCTCTTATGAACAATCAACAATGGGTATGCTTCTTGCCTTACGAAATCTTAACCTGGTTGGTAAAGTCAAATTCATTGGTTTTGATACACCAGCTCCTGCGGTTGAAGCATTAAAGAAAGGTGAAATCAGTGCACTTGTCGCCCAGGATCCTGCACGGATAGGATACTTTTGCGTAAAGACGATTGTCGATTATATCCGAGGGAAGAAAGTTCACTCCAAGGTTGACGTTGATGTGCGTGTGATAACTCGTGATAATATTAATGATCCGGAAATCCAGAAAGTGCTTGCACTGCCAAGTATGTCAGAATAAAGTGGCATTTATTCATGAAAGTGAATTTTAGGAAGTGTTGTGAAGTAAGCTGTAAAAGAGTCTTCTTAATTGAGAAGTTGACGGTGACTAATGATAATGGCTGATATAAACTGAATGAACTGAAGCAAGTCTTATGGATGAAAAAACCAAAAATCTTGTTTGCCTCCTACTGACAGACTCAGATCCCGATGTCCGACGTAGAGCTGCAGAAGATCTATCCGGATGTGATGACCGGAATGTTCTTGCAGTGCTTTCCACAGCCTTGGAGGATGAAAACAGAGGAGTCGAGGATGCTATCTCGCGTACACTTCTCAGCATCGGGGGAGTGGCTACCGCTCGTGCGATCGTCCACCATATCGGGGATGAGAATATCACCTCTCGAAACCTCGCTGCAAAATTGCTCGTCCAATTGCGAGAAGCTTCTGTTCACGCACTTGTTCCATATTTGAGAGATGTTGACAAGGACATTCGCAAATTAGCAGTGGATATTCTTGGCGAGATCAAGAGCAAGGAACCAATTTATTACCTCTTACCGCTCTTGAGAGATCCAGATCAGAATGTTCTTGTTGCAACCATTGAGGCCATCGGCAATATCGGTAGCCGTGAAGCGGTCAAACCAATTTTCAATACGTTCGAGCATTATCCATTCACCCGCATCATCGCAATCGAAGCGCTCGGAAAAATTGGCGGCGATTCTGTCCGTGAATACCTCGAGGGCAAATATCGGGATGCAATCAACGCCGGCAACGCGGAGGAAATATATCTCTTCGCGTTGCTCGACGCTTTAGGAATTGTAGGAGATGCTGATACACTCGAAGTACTTTTAGCAAATTATGAAGCTATCAAAGATCCACTTCGGGATGTACTGCTGCACGAAGCAGTGTTAATCATCGAACGATGTAATCTAGAATATCAATTAGATGACAAAATGCGAAATGACTTGCTGCACGCTTTGCACAATGATAATCATCAAATTCAACTGAGTGCCGCAAAGGGACTTATTCAATTTAAGGATCCTGTTGTAACGAAAGAACTGCTTCTTTCTCTTGGGATTTCCGAAGAGATGGATTGTGTCATTGTAGCGCAGATGCCGGTCCGACCACGTGTATTTCAAATAGCAGTTGAGTGTCTCGAAGCAGAAGTAACATGTGGAAAAATACAAATCATGATGCTGCTCGGTAAACTTGCAAGCGAATTTGTACGCTCCCTTAAGGGTTTTCGCGGATACAGGATTGATGACAGTGAATTGGAACGGGCATTTGATATAACCTCAGAAGCTTGGTACGAAGCGAATCAAGAAGATTGGGAAATTATTGCGGACACACTCTTTCGAATCGACTGTGATCGTGCTGCTATATTTCTTCAAAGCGCTATGGTTGACATGGATCCTTGGTCTCGTGTGCATATGATCGAACAGCTTGTCACTATGCCAACACGTCGTGCTTTAGAATGTATCGCTCGATTTGTCGAAGACGAAAACGAGATGGTGCGGGAAGCCGCTCTTATGGCGCTCCAAGCTGCTGGAATTCCAGTGGAAGCGATTACACCAACCAACAGAAATGAGTCACTTGACCGTGGAACAACTTGAACGTGTTTGAACAGGCCCAAGATAGAATCCGAGTTGACTCCGCTCCAAAGCTTTCTGAAGAAACCTTCGTTATGCTGAGGGACTTCATTTATTCGAAAACAGGTATCTTTTTCCCTGAGAAGAAGAAGTATTTGATCGAGGGAAGACTTATAAAACGCTTGCAAGTACTCAAGCTCGGACATTTTGAGGATTATCTTCAACTGTTGCAATATGGTCAACTAAAACAAAACGAGTTCGAGTTCCTATGCAATACCATTACGATCAACGAAACCTCTTTCTTTCGGAACGATGCGCAGACCGATGCATTTCAACAGAAATTTGCTGAGGAAGTCATCGAAGCAAAGAAGGCATCTCATGATCGAACACTGAGAATATGGAGTGCAGCATGTTCTTCCGGGGAAGAGCCTTATTCATTAGCTATATTGTATCTCGAACATCTCAAACCTCGGTATCCGAAGTTGCGTATCGAAATCATCGGCACAGATATCAATACAGCAGTGCTCGACATGGCACACAAAGCAGAATACAATCAATATGCAATCCGCAGTATGCCGAAACTATATTTGAATAAATATTTTGACCATTCCAACGGCGTCTATCGATTGCGGCAAGAAGTGAAAGAACTGGTTCATTTCGAATACATTAATTTGATAGATCGGGAAAAGATGCGGCACATGATGCACTTCGATTTCATTTTTTGCGCAAATGTTCTCATCTACTTTGATGAGAAGGCAAAAATCCAGGTTGTTGGAGATCTGTTCAACAGCCTCAATCGGGGCGGATATCTCTTTATAGGTTTCTCGGAAATGTTACACAGGATTTCAACCGCATTTAAACTGGTGAGCATTCCTAAGACGACCGCTTACAAGAAGGAGTAGTAGAGTATGGAAAAAGTAGTTCTAGTTGTAGACGATTCAGCGACAGTGAGGAAGTTTGTTGCCGCATCGTTGAATATGAAAGGATTACGAGTGGTAACAGCGGGAGATGGGATGGAAGCGCTAGAGCGAATGCCGTCAGAGAAGTTCGACCTCATCATTCTGGACATTAATATGCCTGAGATGGACGGCTTTGAATTTATGCGCACGCTTCGGGAAGCTCCGGAGTATCGTGACATCCCGATTATCGTCCTCTCTTCAATGACCGATTTGAAGGACAAAGACCTTGCAATGGAAAGTGGAGCGTTAGCGTTTTTAGAAAAACCGCTCAGCACTGAAGCCATACAACGAGAAGTCTTTCGATTTGTTCATAAAACAATTCCACAAGGGTGAGCATAGGAAATATCCTATTAGCAAATCGTTCCTTTGCCGATACTTATTGTGCATTCAAAGTTGCACTTTGATACAGAAGGAAGATAAATGACATGAAGACAAGAAAAATAAAAATTAACTATAAAACTATAAAAGGATAGTACCATGGCATCAATAAAGATTCTCATTGTGGATGATTCGATCACCATTCGACGGATTATCACGAATGCGTTAAAGACCGTAGGTTTCACAGATACGATTGAAGCCTCAAATGGAAAAGAGGCACTTGAAAAGCTTCCAAGCGGCAAAGTGGATTTTATTATTACCGACTGGAACATGCCCGAAATGAACGGATTGGATTTTATCAAAATTGTTCGATCGAATCCATTGTATTCATCCATGCCGATTCTCATGATCACCACCCGCGGAACGGAGCATGATGTCGTAGAGGCACTTCAGGCAAAAGTTAATAGTTACATTATGAAACCATTCACGCCGCAGGAATTGAAAGAGAAGATCGAGGGTATTCTCAAGACCGTTCAAGTTAGTACGGAATAGAACGGAATGAAAAATCGGTCTTACAATACTATGATCCTGAGAGGATAGAGTTATGAACCAACAGGAAGTTGAAAAAGTTCTACAAAAAGCCGCTGAAATGAAAGTATTCTGTGAATACGGTCAGCGCACTATTCCGGTTCTCGATGAAATCGCCGGTTTTCTGAATGAAATTAGTCCAGCTATTGAAGATCTCAAAGCAGTGTTGGAAGTGGCGATGATGAATATCCCCAAGGCTGCCGGTCAACTCGGACGTGTGACAGAAGCGACGGAACAAGCGTCCACCCAAATATTAAATACGTTGGATAAAATGGTGGCAACACTTGACCAAGTGATCACTTCTGTGTCTTCGGGTATGATAGCATCTGATCTCGGTGTTGCGACAAATAAAATGGCAGGAATCGTGAAGACATTGGTCGAGAAATCGGGTTGGGATGCGGACATTGTAGAGCTTGCTGAAGCGTGGGCAGCGCACCTTCGCAGTATGAAAATGAGCGGTCCGACAAGCAACCTCGAACGATTGCTGAAGGACCTTCAGGATGATTGCACAGAAATTATGATGGCACTTCAAGTGCAGGATATCACTCAGCAGCACATTGGTACTGTCATGGGTACGATCCAGGCAATTGCTGAAGAGCTGCGAAAGCTTACAACCGGGTTCTTCAGCGTTCCGGCAGTTCAGTCGCTCTCCATCAATCTCCCACTTCCGAATGATTCGGAAGTCGTAGGTGAGATAGAGCGGAAGAAGATGGTTGAGTCCTTGTTAAGTAAGGCACGTGCAGGACAATTATAAACGTCGGATGTGAGAATCTGAACCTTAAAAAACAAATTATTATGGTGTAGTATAAAACAAAAGGTGAAAGTATGCCAGATGAAAGAAAAGTGAATGAGGATGCAGGGACGACGGAAAGTGTCATTACTGCACTCCAGAAGGTTATTACGCTGCTCGACCGCATCAAGAATGCAATTGAAGACAGCTCGAGCAAGATTCCTAATGCATCGGTTCAATTGAACACTGTAACAGAAGCGACGGAACTTGCTACAGTGGAAATTCTCGACGTTCTCGATCAGATGGGAACCAAGATTCATATGGTTGAGAATGGTTTAAAAGAATTCGATGGAAAAGGAATTCCCGAACGTCAACTGTTAATGCTTACGGGTATCAGACAAACTCTAACAGAGTTGAAGGAGAATACCAGCAACATCACGGTAGCTTTACAGGTGCAAGATATTACGGCACAAAAAATTGGTGCAGCAAACCATCTGATAGAATCTGTTCGCAAGGAATTGCTGAACGAGTTGAACTATTTTGAAACTGCGAAGTTGAAGACCGACGAGGCGAGACGTCATGTTGAGGAAGAGAAAGCCGGTCCCCAATCATTCGATGTTAATGCTTCGTACATGAAAACGTCGGAACATCAAACAAAGATCGATGAAGTCGTCACAGCGTGGAAAGAAAACGAAAAAAGTAGTTGAAGGAAGTATATTGGCGGTATGCCATAATGATGGAATGATGATCTATGGACAATGAACAGACTGCACCTGGTTTTGATGAAGAGATGCGGGAAATACTCGAAAGCTATCTTATTGAAGCAAGAGAAATTCTCGATCACTTGAGTCAGGATCTGCTTGCGCTGGAAAAAGCTCCATCGGACGTGAATGTGCTCAACAATATTTTTAGAGCAATGCACACACTGAAAGGGACATCGTCGTTTCTTGGATTCAGCCAAATTGCTGAATTGGCACATACCAGTGAAGATCTGTTGAATAAGCTTCGGAAAGGCGACTGTGCTGCCACGAGTGAGATAATTGATGTGCTTATAGACGTTCAAAAAACCGCGAGTGTCCTCTTACAGAGGATTGAAAGTCGAAATCTGCAACCTATAGAAATGGAAAGTATTCTAGAAAAATTGCGGAGAGGGATGCAACAGCAGTCCGCGCCGGTTCAAGTTCAAGTTGCAGCACCGTCATTCATAGAACCGATTGTGCATGGTGTTGGACTGGCTGAGGCGCAGCCTCAGCATGCAGTCGATACAACCATCCGAGTTGATGTTGGCAGACTTGACGATTTGATGAATCTTGTCGGAGAGCTTGTCCTTGCTCGCAATCGCCTTTCGCAGGCTGCACATTCCTTGACGGAAAAATATGAACGTTTAGATATGTCGAAGCAGATTGCTGACGTCAGTAGTCAGATTGATTTTGTGACAACGGAACTTCAAATGGCAGTCATGAAAACGCGGATGGTTCCAATAGAAAAAGTGTTTAGCGGACTTCCGCTTGTTGCTAGAGAGGTTATGCGCGCGATAGGAAAAGAAGTAGACCTCCAAATCTATGGAAAAGAAACTGAACTGGATAAATCCATTATAGAGGAATTGAAAGATCCACTTATTCACATGATTCGTAATGCGGTCGATCATGGTATCGAATCTCCTGAAGAAAGAAAGAGCAAGGGGAAGCCGGCGCAAGGAATAGTTGTAGTCAACGCAGAGCGTGATGGAAATTACATTCTGATCACCATGGAAGACGATGGTCGCGGTATTGACATTGAGAAAACAAAAAGGAAAGCGATCGAAAAGGGGTTAATTTCGGAAATTGAAGCTGCAGAGATGTCGAAATCCGATGCTCTCAATTTAATTTTCATTCCAGGATTTAGTATGAAGCAAGAAATTACAAATGTGTCGGGGAGAGGGGTTGGAATGGATGTTGTCAAAACTAACATCGCAAAATTAAAAGGTATCGTCGAAATCGATTCCAATTTAGGAATAGGAACAATCATCACGTTGAAGGTACCGTTGACTCTTGCGATCATCCAAGGTCTTCTCTTGAAAGTGGTTGACGAGATATTTGCTGTTCCGTTAAGTGCAGTACTCGAAATTGTTCGGATTACTCCCGAAGAAATCTACAGCATTCAAGGACGTGAAGTTATACGAGTGCGTGATACCATTCTGCCGCTCGCAAGAATGTCCGACATCATTGGAAAAAATCGAACTGTTCAACAATCAACTGTTTCATATGTTGTGATAGTCGGTTGGGCAGAAAAAAGAATTGGACTTCTCGTCGATTCTCTCCAGGGACAAAAAGAGGTGGTTATCAAGACATTGGGCAATTACCTCGGTGATGTGCCTGGTATTGCGGGTTCTACGATTCTCGGAGACGGGAGTGTTATTTTAGTTATTGATGTTGGTCGATTTATCGAACTGGTTGCCCATCATTTTGGGAAGGTAGCATGAGTAAGGGAGATATTCTGATGCCGTCAGAAGAAAATATGGTGAAAGTTATTGTGATTGATGATTCCGCATTCATGCGGAAATCGCTGACGCTCATGCTCGAATCAGATCCTGAAATTCGTGTTATTGGGACTGCTCGCGACGGGAACGAAGGAATAGAAAAGATCAACACCTTGAAACCGGACATCGTTACACTGGATATTGATATGCCCGGGATGGATGGACTCACTGCACTCAAAATTATTATGGACCAAATGCCGGTGCCCGTGCTTATGGTGAGTTCATTGACGACAGAGAGTGCACAAGCGACCATGCAGGCACTTGACTTAGGAGCTGTTGATTTTATTCCCAAAGATTTGTCATATATCTCGATCAATATCAGAAATATCAAAGACGAACTCGTCGAGAAAGTAAAACAAATTGCACGGAGCCGCTTAGTGCAAACACGATTTCGTATGAGGAGATTGGTACAGTCTTCACACAGTAAAGTAGTTCATAACAAACCCAAACCAAAGAATATTAGTTTTGAAAGTGTGGTATTGAAATTTAATGCCATAGTACTTGGTGTTTCGACTGGTGGACCGCAAGCGCTGCTCAATATTATTCCGCAACTTCCCGAACATTTTCCCTTAGGTGTCGGTATTGTTCAGCATATGCCACCTCATTTTACTAGAACATTGGCAGAAAGGTTGAATAGTATCAGTAAGGTCCATGTAAAAGAAGCGGAGCATGGGGAAGCATTTGAGCCCGGAAAAGTTTTAATTGCTCCCGGTGGAAAACAAATGGCATTTTGTAACAACGATTCTCGTGTAACAATAGAAATCTCAGACGGACCAGCGGACATCTTATATCGGCCTTCAGCAAATATCATGATGACATCTGCTGCCGCGGCATTTCAAGGCCCGTTGCTTGGTATTATTATGACCGGCATGGGAAAAGATGGGATCGAAGGACTGAAGCACATCAGATCGAAAGGCGGATACGTAATCGGTCAAGATGAAGAGAGCTGTGTAGTGTATGGTATGCCTCGGGCAGCACATGAAGAAGGTCTTGTGGATTCTATGCTATCGCTCGATAATATAGCAGTGGCACTCGAACGATTGTCACAAGCATGGTCAAAAGCACGCCTTCCTATTGGAAGAGAAGAGGCTCTATAATGGAATGTACGATTACTGAAAGTCGGAAAGAAGACATCCAAAGTATGCGAAACCAACTTGCATCTCATCAACACACTACGGACATGACTGTTGAAGCTGTCTCTAATGAATTAGAAGCACTGTCGTATTCTATATCTCACGATTTGCGTGCACCGTTGCGTGCAATCCGAAACAATTGTGAGTGGCTCAGTAAACGACATGCGGCGAATTTCGATACGAAAGAGTCTACCTTGTTACAGCAGATTACAGAAAGTTCCGAACAAATGGAGAAACTGCTTGACGGGTTGCTCGCATTTTCAAAATTGGTTAAGTCTGATCCCCGACATTCTATTGTTGATATGACAGTGATAGCACAAAAGGTGATCGACGAATTACTGGAAGGCGAAACCGCGCCATCCTCTTACGTGATAACACTTCACCCATTACTTCCGGCATATGGAGATGCAACGTTCATTCGTCAAGTATGGTACAATCTTCTTTCAAATGCATTCAAGTATACTCATTATCGAGAGAAGAGAGAAGTGGAAATCGATTCATATGTATATGATGGAGAAATAGTGTATTCCGTACATGATAATGGAGTTGGGTTTGATATGAAATATGTCGATCGTCTCTTTGGCGTATTTCACCGATTGCACGAGATAGAAGAATTTGAAGGAACAGGAGTTGGTTTGGCCATTGTCAAGCGGATTATCCAAAGACATGGCGGACGTGTGTGGGCTGAAGGGAAAGTGGATAATGGTGCCCGGTTTTATTTCACACTTCCAAAGGCATAGGAAAACAATAAGCGAAAAAATAGGTCAAACGCTATGACACATCAAGCCGAAATTCTAAACATTCTGATTCTGGAAGACATTCCCATCGATGCTGAAATGATCGATCGAGAACTTCGGAACGCAAACATCGAACATAACACACGCCGAGTTGCTTCCAAGAGTAAATTCTTAAAGGAGCTTGAAACATATTCTCCGGATGTAGTGCTTGCAGATTATTCATTGCCTCAGTTCAGTGGTCTAGAGGCGCTGAAGATTGTTCGTGAAAGGGGGACAAAGATTCCATTTATTCTCGTTACTGGAATGAAGAATGAAGAAATAGCAGTAGAATGTCTCAAAGAAGGCGCCGATGACTACATTCTGAAATCAAGTCTTCGCCGGTTACCCGGTGCCATTCAGAATGCTCTTGAAAAGCGGAGAGCAGAGTGGGAGAACGAGCGATTGGAAGAAGAGCTCGAACGGTCTCAGAAACAAATAATCACAATTTTTGACAGTATTACTGATGCATTTTTCGCAGTGAATAAATCATGGGATGTAAAGTACCTGAATCCGCGATCTGATGTCTTCTTGGTAAAAGTGAACAAACGACGGGAAGATCTCTGGGGCAAGAATTGGTGGAACGAATTCCCTGCTCCGAAAGATTCTGTGGCATATAAAGCGTTGCATCGTGCGATGTCAGAACATAAATTTGCTGAATTTGAAGAGTACTATTCTGCATTAGATTCATGGCTGCAAGTACGGGCATATCCTGCGGAAGATGGCCTTGCGATCTATATGCAAGATGTCACTGAGCGTAAACGAGCAGAAGAAAAAATTAGAGAACAAGCAAATTTACTAGATATCGCACAGGATGCGATTATTGTTCGAGATCTGGATGATCACATAATCTATTGGAACAATAGTGCAGAGAGAATTTATGGGTGGAAGCGCGATGAAGCCATAGCGAAAAATGCCTCCCAACTACTCCACACGGAAGCGGACAGTATAGAACAAGCATTGCTCGCTGTGAAAGATAAGGGCTCTTGGTTTGGTGAATTGAAGCAAGTCACAAAGACACAAAAAACCCTTGTTATGGAAAGCCGGTGGAGTCTTGTGCGGGATGAGTATGGACGGCCGAAATCAATCCTGACCATCAATACAGACATCACCGATAAGAAAAGTATAGAGCAGCAGTTCCTTCGTGCTCAACGGTTGGAAAGTGTGGGCACTATGGCAAGCGGACTTTTGCATGACCTTAATAATATTCTTACACCCATTATTCTGGCTGTTCCCTTTATGAAGGAGAAGCTCAAGGATGAAACGAGCCAAGATATTTTACGAACATTGGAAAGTTCGGTCAAGCGTGGAGAAGGGGTTGTAAGACAACTGATGTCCTTTGTGCGAGGAGTGCAGGGCGAACATGTGACTCTTCAACTTAAGCATCTTTTGTGGGAATTGCTCAATTTCGTTTCAGAAACATTCCCACCTATGATAAAAGTAAGAAGGCATTGTCCGAAAGGAATCTGGAATGTTGAGGGAGATGCAACGCAGTTATATCAGGTATTAATGAATCTTTCAATCAATGCCCGAGATGCTATGCCAAATGGCGGGACGCTTGCCATCGATTTGCAAAATGTTGTACTCAATGAACAGGAAGCAGGTTTGCATTTTAGAGCGGTACCGGGACCATATGTTGTTCTCAGTGTAAAAGATGCAGGCACTGGAATTATGCCAGAGATTATGAATCAAATATTCGATCCATTTTTTACTACAAAGGAACCGGGCAAAGGAACCGGCTTAGGCCTCTCATCAGTGTTAAGCATTGTAAAAAGCCACGGTGGTTTCATAGATGTCCACAGCGAACTCGGCAAAGGAACAGAGTTTAAAGTGTTTCTCCCCGCCAAAGAAGAGAAAGTGAAGGAGCACATTGCGAAAGGCAGCACCTTCCCGATGGGACATGGAGAAACCGTTCTTGTTGTCGATGATGAAAAAAGCCTGCAGGATCTTGTACGGGCTACGCTCGAAAGCAGAAAATTCAAAGTGATGACTGCGTATGACGGGCATGAAGCGATTTCGATCTATGAAAAAAATAAAAATCAGATCGATGTTGTGCTGCTTGATATGTTGATGCCCAATATGAATGGACTTACAACAATTTCCGCCCTCAGGAGAATAAATCCAAATATTAAAATCATCGGTATGAGCGGGAGCTTATTGGAAAATCTGCCGAGTGACATGAGTACTCTCGTACAAGAATTGCCATTTCTTCAGAAGCCGTTTGATTCGGAAGATATGGTGATGTTGGTGAATAACGAAATTTATGGTGTCCCCAAAATTGCGGCAGTATACGATTAAAAAAATAGTTGAATACTGTCAGATTTTCGGTTAAATAAGGTGTTACTATGGCTGTAAAAACAATATGGGATCAAAAACGGATCGGTGTTATTCGCAAGGTTACGACTTCAAACGCAACCGTTGCTCTTGATCCGCATCTATCAGGCCTCTCGTTGCAACTCAATGGAAAAACATATCCTATTGGACAAATTGGTTCGTATGTGCTTGTGCCCGTTGGCAGACAGGTGCTATTGGGGATGGTGTCAGAATTCAGGAAAATGGAATATGGTGAAAATGGAAAGACCACTGCTCACTATGAGATGATCATTTCCCTCGTCGGTTCGGTGAAAAACGGTATCTTCGAGCGAGGAGTTTCTACCTTTCCAACGGCAGAAGCACCTGTGTATCTGCTGGAAGAAAAAGACCTTGCTATTGCTTTCTCGGTGTTCCAAAAGTTTGGATTTTCAACCGGTACGATGACACACTTTGAAAATGAGCGTGCTTATCTTGATCCAAATCGGTTTTTTGGAAAGCATATTGCAATTATAGGAGCAAGCGGTTCCGGTAAATCATGCAGTGTTGCTTCAATCCTACAAAAGGTCATCGGCAATCCTGCGACGAAGGTCGTTATTTTGGATATTCACAATGAATATCGCAGTGCGTTTCCTCAAAACAGCCAATATTTAAATTTGACCGAACTCGAATTACCATTCTGGTTGATGACGTTTCAGGAAATGACGGAAGTATTTGTTGATCTTGCAGACGAGAACGCGGCAACCCACATCACCATTTTAAAAGAGTTGGTATTTCAGGCAAAACGTCTTCAAAATCCGGAATTAAAAAATGTTCTTACCATTGATACACCTGTGTACTATGATTTTGCAAAAGTGCGTTCGAAGTTAGAAGCTCTTGAAACAGAGAAGGGCGGACCCTTTTATGGCAAGTTTGCCCGGTTTCTTGTACAGCTTGATACAAAACTGAACGATCCGCGATATGATTTCATGTTCCGGCCAAGACTATATATCCACTCTGAATCGTTCTCAGAATTACTGACAAAAATGTTTAGGTCGAATAGTGAATCAAAAGTAACGATCATGGATATGAGCGGTGTTCCGTTCGACATCGTCAACACCGTTGTTTCCCTTATGGCGAGACTCGCATTTGATTTTAATTTTTGGAATATTAATCGGCGAGAATGTCCGATTCTCCTAGTTTTTGAAGAAGCGCATAATTATCTATCTTCAAATGCCGGGGGCACGCAATCTGCAAGACGCACAGTCGAACGTATTGCGAAAGAAGGAAGAAAATATGGCGTAAGCTGTATGATCGTGAGTCAGAGACCATCTGATATTTCTGAGACGATTCTGTCGCAATGTAACAATTTTGTAGTGATGCGTCTTACAAATCCGGTTGATCAGAATTATGTGCGTCGGCTTGTTGCGGAGACGTTTCCCGGTCTGGAAAATCTTCTCCCTTCGCTTCGTCAAGGAGAGGCATTGATAGTCGGCGATGCGGTTCCTATGCCGCTGCGAGTACAGATGGATCCTCCCAATCCGGAACCTGCGAGTGCGGATATAAAGTTTTTTGATAAATGGAAAATAAATAATACGTCGACGAGCGTGAGTGACATTGTCAGACGATGGTGGTATCAGGAACGGTGCTAACATCATAGATGGAACATGCCAAGAAATGATGCAGTGTGTAATCGAAATTGATTTAATGTTGCGGTAGAACTAAAAATGAATATTTTGAAACTGAAGAACGAGTGACGCCCTCAAGTCAAAATAATCACGAAGAAGTCCGAACGGAAGCAAACTTCATCCTGAAGGTGGTTGATCAATGCATCAAAGCAGGACTTCTAGAAGAGGCGAAGGGACATCTCGATAAAGCACGGATTATCGACCCAACGAATGCATACATCTATGCATTCCAAGAGCGGATCGCTTTCTTGAAAGAAGAAACAACGAAGAAGAATGTTGCGGTATCGAACCGCGGAGCGATGGAGGATGCAGCGCGAGCAAGACTTGAAGAGGATCGGCGACGTGCAGAATTGGAACGGTTAAAGAAAGAATCCGATCAGCAGAAGCAACGTGAGGAATGGCAACAAAAAAAACTTGAAGCAGAAAAACGACATGAAGATGAATCGCTGAGTGCTGCTACTGCGCATCCAATACAAGAACCCGTTACTTCTCCAAGGAGTTCTGGGAAGACGCATTCTGTTCCTATGGAAACACAACAGATGATCAAGACTGTCCATGCACAAAAACCTGAACAAGCACCAGTGCAGCAAAATGCAGCGGCACCAGTACAGCAAAGGGTACCGGAAACTGCTCCTCATGTCGAGCAGACACAAAAAACAACCGAGCAAGCTCACGATATGTACAAGCGAGTGTTGATGCTGGCATGGGCGGATGGTGCAGTCTCTCAGGAAGAACAGAGTCAGCTTCGAGATTTGCGAACGACTCTTCGCATCACAACGGAAGAGCACACAAAGCTCGAATTAGAGGCTAAAGAAGAATCCTATGCACATGCATTTACACTTGTTTGGACTTCCGGTATGAATGCAAAAGAACGCTCAGCGGTTATTAATGAACTTCGCCATAAGTACCAGATTTCACCGGAAGCACATTCGAGAATAGAATCAAAGGTCCTTGTGGAGTTTGGAGAGCATCAGGATAAACCTATGCTCTATGTTATAGATGACGATGAAAATACTCTGGGAATGATCGTACGGGTGCTTGAAGGTGGAGGATTCACTGTACAAGCTTACAATACATCCGATGAAGCGCTCACCGGACTTAAAGTTGACGTGCCATCCTTGATAATTTCTGATATAAATCTTGAAACCTCGACAATCGGAGGTTTCTCATTCTATGAGAAAGTCCGACAGTTACATCATCTTAGTCTTGTGCCATTCATTTTTCTGAGTGGGATGACAGATGAGGGCATGGTACGATATGGGAAAGGGCTTGGAGCCGATGATTATATAACGAAGCCATTTTCAGGCGATATGCTTATCGATACAGTCAAAGGAAAGCTGAAACGCTATAAACAAATGAAACACAACTGATGTTGTTTTTACTTAACTAGACAGGGTTTTAATATTATTCATTCTATAAAAAAGGTGACTCTTGCTCGATCGAACCATTCTGTGCGACTCTCTATAGGAATAGTCCGACGAAGAATCATTCGATTGCTGATAGCTATTGTTCACGTGAAAATGCATATTTACAGAGAATGAAATTGTAACTGAACATAATTTTTATTGGATAAGAGATATTGAGGCGAAAAGAGATTTTGCTGTTTATGGCACAATCATTATGATATTAAAGGAGCACGGCCATGATGGACATAATTAAAAAATCATTAACAGCTAGACTGATCGCAATATTTCTTCTTCCATTATTGGTGATTACTTTCTTTGGAATTATCTACTACTGGATTAATCAAAGGTCGGCTGGGCGTGATGCATCGGACAACAATGCCCGGTTGCTTTCGGAAACGCTTTCCTTCTCGGTTGGAGCTGGATTGAACGACGGAAATTTCGATCTCATTCAAACGTCCTTTAACTGGGCAAAGAAAGATCCTGCTGTCGCTTTTATATTGATCCTGGATGAATCCAACCAAACCATTGTTGAGCATAATCCGCGACAGCTGAAATATGACATAACAACATTGTTGCGCCAGGTAGAATTTGATGATGCAAAGGATATTGTTATGGAGTCGCGTTCAGTTGAATATAAGGGAAAGAAACTGGGGACTACGATCGTCGGCGTTTCTATGGAACCGGTGATGGCTGCGGTCTATAGACAAGTAGCTGTGTCCTCAATTATTAATTTAATCATCCTTGTATTGGGGATTGTATGGGTCATTATGTATGCACGGGTTCTGGTTAAAGACATCAAAGCCGTACAAGTGAGTATCGATAATGCTGATCTGAACACACAGTTTAATACAACCCGAGAAGATGAGATGGGTCAACTCCAAAATTCCTTTGATCAGTTTGTGAGTTCCATACGTGACACATTGATTCGAGTATCCGAAACGGCAACATCGGTTGCGAGTGCAAGCGCACAAATTAGCTCTAGCACCGAAGAAATGGCTGCTGGTTCCCAGGAACAAACAACCCAATCGGAAGAAATAGCACGGGCTGTTGAACAAATGGCAAAAAGCATCGCTGTGAATTCAGAGAATGCAGGAGAGGCAGCGCACACCGCAGAGAAAGCCAAAGGTGCAGCAGAGCAAGGTGGAAAAGTCGTCTTGGATACAGTAAATGAAATGAAACAAATCGCTAACGTTGTACGAGAATCGGCTGGAACAATCCAAAATCTTGGAAAATCAAGCGATCAGATCGGCGAGATCATTGGAGTGATTGAACATATTGCTGATCAAACAAATCTCTTGGCTCTGAATGCTGCTATCGAAGCGGCGAGAGCAGGCGAGCAGGGTCGCGGTTTTGCAGTGGTGGCTGATGAAGTGAGAAAGCTGGCAGAACAGACCACAAAGGCGACAAAACAAATTGCGGGGATGATTCAGCAAATTCAATCAGATAGTCATGGTGCAGTTCGCACAATGGCAAATGCGACGAAGCAAGTGGATGCAGGAATTGTATTGGCAGATCATGCCGGTGTATCACTGCAAGAGATCGTAGAGATATCGCAGAAAGTGACACACATGGTCTCACAGATTGCCGTCGCGAACGAAGAGCAATCGAGCACCAGCGAACAGATTAGTAAGAACATGGAAGCCATAGCCAGTGTAACTCAGCAAACAGCTTCTGGCACTCAGCAGATTGCCCGTGCTGCAGAAGATCTGAACCGATTAACGGAAACTCTTCAATCTATTGTTAATCAGTTCAAGTTGAACGCTCAAAATGAATATGGAGCACTTTCACAGACACCTCAAAAATCACTTGAGGCAAAGATGCGGTCTCAATACTCTGGTAAGGAAAATGCCTTATTACGCCAAAAATAGCAATATACTGAAATGGAAAATTTGGTTTGTTCAGGACATATACTTCAAAAATATCAATAGTTAGCACTGGGGAAGTACTATCGTTTTCACAAAGGGGCATTAATATTTCTACACATAATTACTTAGCACAAGATAAGCGAAAGGATGCGAATACATGAGACACAGATTCATTTTTCTTTTCTGTCTGGTGTTTGTGAACTTCGGAATAATTTTTGCCCAATTAAGTAAGAATAATTCCAGCCAGAAGAAAATAACCATTGGTCTAATAGGGAAAATCGGTACAAATCCTGTTTTCATTGCGGCACATTCGGGGGCAAAAATAGCTGCTAAAGAATTGGGTGCAAAATATAATGTCGATATAGTGATCGACTGGGAAACTCCTGAGAAAGAAAATGTAGAGGAACAAGCCGCTGCAATTGAGCGTTTTTCCCGTTCAAGAGTTGACGGCATTGCAATATCTTGCTCCGATGCGAACTATCTGACACCTACCATCGATGAGGCAGTTGATAAAGGATTACCGATCATGTGTTTCGATTCGGATGCACCAAAGAGTAAACGGTTTGCATACTATGGTGCAGACGATATTGAATTCGGTCGAATGCTTATGAAGGAACTCGCAAACGAAGTCAATGAAACGGGAATGATTGCTATCCTTGCCGGAAATAAGAATGCATTAAATCTCCAACGCCGTCTTCAGGGAATTAAAGCTGAACTTAAAAAACATCCAAATTGTACGCTCCATCCCGACAATGTGTACTATAATATAGAAATTCCAGAAATAGCATCTGGGATCATTGCACGTGCACAAAAAGCGAATCCCAATATTACTGGATGGATATTGATTGGCAGTACAGCACTTCAAGCGAAAAATAGTTTCAATTGGAAGCCAGGCGAGGTGAAGATAGTAGCAGGGAATGCAGTCCCTGTCGAATTGGAATATGTGAAGAGTGGTTATGTACAATGCCTTGTAGGAGTAAATTGTTTCCAGATGGGTTATAAGTCGGTTGAAATATTACTTGAGAAAATAATTAAAAATAAAACACCCAATGAACCTCTTATGTATAGTCCACTCATACCGGTCACAGAAAAAAATGCAAATGAATGGTTGCTCAATTGGAATAAATGGCTGCTGAAAGAAGCATTAAAATAGCAGGTTCTTTTTCGGAGATGTGGAGGCCGGCGTCATCGTCGCACCACTTCTCCGATGTATTTCATGTGGGTTCAATCGTAGATCGCATTGTTGAAAGTGAAGAACGATCTGTCTTGTTGTAACCCTTGTGGTGTTTAATTCAAACTATCTTAAATCTTTGCATCAGACAATTCTTAAGGAAACTTTTGCCGAATTGCGATAATCTGTGAATATTTACTCAATCAACTCTTGCGTCAATGTAAGTTCTTTCCTACATTTCTTGTGAAGCTAATGTATTGTAAAATGTGCTTCAACAAAAATACAGTGTGCGAGTGTAGTCCACAAAACAGATGCGCCATATGTCGAGTACAGATCATATTTGGGGAATCGTTCTTGCCGGAGGGGAAGGAAAGCGCCTGCAGGATTTTATCCGCAAGCGGTACGGTGTAGAGCGTCCCAAGCAATATTCTGCCATCATCGGCAAGCGATCCATGCTGCGTCATACGCTGGATCGTGTAGAGAAAATCATTCCTGCAAAACAACTTCAGATCGTTGTTAATCGCAAGCATCGAAACTACGTACAGGAAGAGATTAAAGAACGCGAACGAAAAGCCGTCCTTGTTGCTCCGGAAAATCGAGAGTCGGCAGCAAGTGTGTATCTTGCGCTGTCGCATATTTACTTCCGCGACCCCGAAGCCGTTGTTGCAATTTTTCCTTCCGATCATTTTATCGGGGAAGAAGACCGATTCCTAAGCTATGTGGAACGTGCAATATCGTTTGTAGGGAAACATCCGGACTTCGTAGTATTGTTAGGAATAAAACCCACTGATGTGAATTTGCAATATGGTTGGATTGAATCCAGTAAGAAATTCCTGCTGCACGAAGGGAATCGTTTCTATAAAGTCGTTCGCTTTTGTGAAAAACCGAAACTGGAAGAAGCACGGCAGTTTTTCGATGCTGGAAGTCTCTGGAATTCATTGGTGCTTGCAGCGAAATGCGAAACGCTCGTGAAAATGTACCGTCAGCACTTAGAGGTTATTTACGAAGCTTTTAAAAAAGCAAAATCAGTATACGGAACAGATGAAGAGGAACAATTTATTGTCGATGCCTTTGATAGTATTCCATCGAAAAATTTTTCTAAATGTGTGCTTGAAGTAATTCCAGAAAGCTTGTTTGTTCTGCGTGTGGAGGGGGTTCTCTGGAGCGACTGGGGAAACAAGGAGCAAGTTTTGAAAGATCTCGATAGTCTCGGTGTGGCTCATTGACGGTGTTGAACTTGAATGGGAGACTTGATATAATTTTGCAATAGAGATGCAAACTATTCTATTCGTAATTGCATAAATCGATGCGATTTGCATATTGTTTTTTATGTTCGATGAGTTGCAAATTACCCAAGAAAGGAAGAAGATCAGCCCCCGAGATAAAGCACGGTTGACAAGTGTTCTCCCGAACAGAAAGTTAAAGTAGGGTCTCATTTCCCAGTGATGTCAGGACTTCTGTCCTGATACAATAAACCAAGAAATGGAAAAACATCAGGAAGAAATTTCTGACGGGACTTCAAATAAGAGCAGGATCAAGGGAAGGGCTATACTTAAATGTCCGACAGAGTGTCGGACGCTACAGGTGAGTGTGAAAATCGGAGTATTGCAGAGCCTAGTCCAAGTTGTGAAGGAGTTCCACCATTAAGATTGGCGGGTAAGACAACTCCCTTCTGACTTGAGGGGTCTTCTTCTCTGAAACCTTTTATACCTAAGACGACGTTGAACAAGTGGACTTTAGAATTGCACGACAGCCCATTTATCGTTTTTGAACGCGGTGTAATTGTTTAGTATCTTAAAGGAAAATGAAAGTAGACAATAAAGATATAACTGTTGCAGTAGGCATGAGCGGCGGAGTGGATTCCTCGGTGGCGGCTGCATTATTGGTCAAAGAGGGCTACAACGTTATCGGCATCACGATGAAGACGTACGACTATATGGAGGTCGGCGGCAATATCAGGAATGAAGGGAATTGTTGCGATCAGAGTGCAGTGATCGATGCGCACACTGTCGCTGACAAATTGGGATTTCCGCATTACGTTATGAATTATCGTGAAGAATTCAATGAGGTCGTTATTAAGAATTTCATTGATGAATACATGAAAGGACGGACTCCCAATCCATGCGTTATCTGTAATAGGGAAATTAAATGGGGCGCATTGTTGAAAAAAGCAGAGGAACTTGGAGCGCAGTATATCGCAACAGGACACTATGCCCGTATTCGATATAATGAAAAGAGCAGTCGCTATATTCTTTCGCGTGGCAAGTCTGCTGAGAAAGATCAATCATATGCACTCTGGGCAGTAACACAGGACTCGTTGAGCAAGACGATGTTTCCACTTGGTGAGCTCACGAAGCCAGAAGTGAGAGCTCTTGCTGAACAGTACGGATTGATCAATGCACGGAAACAAGAAAGTTTTGAAATCTGTTTTGTACCTGATGACCGGTATGAACGCTTTTTAAACGAACGCATTCCTAATTTGCAGGAACGGGTTTCTGGCGGTGATATTATGCAGAATGGAAAGGTCGTAGGGAAGCACAACGGCTATCCATTCTACACTATTGGTCAACGCAGGAACATCGGTGCACATAAACAGAAAATGTACGTTACCGCTATTGAAAGCCAGACCAATACCATCAGGATTGGACCAGATGCGGAACTTTATCACCGGACGCTTATTGCCGATCAAGTAAACTGGAGCGGCATAGCCGGACTTGAGGGAAGTTTGCGTGTGCAAGCGAAAGTCAGATACAAGGATGAAGGAACAGATGCGCTCGTTTCACTTGAAGAATCGAGAAGAATTCGAGTGACATTTGATCAGCCCAAGCGGGCAATCACACCTGGACAATCCGTAGTTGTGTACGATGGCGATGATCTATTGTGCGGGGGTGTCATTGAGCAAGTTATGGATTGAGTGTAAGAAACTAAACTGTCGTCAGCCCAATCTAAGTTGCATAAAGATTGGGCTTTATTTTTAATTCGAATAAAATTTGCCTTATATTTAGAAACAATTTAATGCCTCAAGCGTTTATTATGCAGAAGCTGATATGACGGTGACTGACGATTTCACACTTATTCGATCAATACAGGCTGGTGATCATCAGGCATTTGAATCGCTTGTTCGCCGCTATCAACGCCAGGTCGCAAACCTGATTTATGTGACTATGGGCGGGCGAGATGATGCGGAAGATATAGCTCAGGAGGTGTTTATTCGAGTTTATCGTTCGCTGCCGAAGTTTAAGTTCGATGCTTCGTTCTTTTCATGGCTTTATAGGATTACAATGAACTTGTGCATTGATGAAATGAGGAAGCGGAAAATCAGACGGGTGTTGTCATTGGATTATTTGACTGAAGGCACCTTAGAAAAGAGCCGGAAGAGTAAGGATTATACAATGGCATCTGATTCGGTATTGACAGAGGAAAAGCGGCAAGTGATTCAATCTGCATTGCAGCGGCTCACACCGGAACATCGAGAAGTTCTTGTGTTGCGGGAATATCAAGATTTGTCTTATAATGAAATTGCTGAAACATTAGGCTTGCGTTTGGAAGCGGTAAAATCGCGCATTTTCCGTGCACGGATGGAACTCAAGAATTTCTTGAGTGATTATTTCGAGGAGCGAACATGAATCACAAGGAATTGCAATTGCTTGCGTCATCCTACCTGGATGACGAAGTGAGTGATGCCGACAAAGTGACGGTACTTTCTCATATCAGAGTTTGCACCGAGTGTCATGAGTTTGTCGAGCATGCAAAAAAAATAAGAGAAGAAATCCGAGCGATTGATGAAGTGCAGCTATCGTACACTTTTGCGGCACATTTGGCACACTTGATAGAAAGACGCGATGAACGTGTGAAGGAATGGCTTGGTGTTGAACCGTTAGCACGCAATACATTCTTCGTGCTTGCGATTGTTGTTTTTGTGATATTCATGTTCACGAGTTCTATCGGTACTTCCTCTGGTTTCACTGGAGATCAATTGTTAAGCGGATATTCTACCGATTCTGTTTCAACGCGCGTGTTGTTACAACAAGACCGTCTCTCGAAGAGTGATTTGTTGTATGCAGTCATGACGAAGTAATATTTGAACGAGGTGCGTTATGCAACCAAAGACAAAAACAATCCTATTTATCCTTCTTAGCTTTACTCTTGGCATATTTTGCGGATGGTTTCTAAAGGATCATGTTTTTATGAAACCAGAACACACGCCGGGCGATTTTCAAAAGATGCTAGCGGAGCAATTGCACCTCGATGAGCACCAGATCGCTCAAGTGGATTCTCTTCTCGAAATCCGTCGGCAACAGATGGATGTATATCGAAAACAGATGTTTGCGATGCGCGATACGACCCAGATAGAAATACGCAAGTTCCTGGACGCCAATCAAAATAAATTATTTGATGCTGTGATTCAGGAAATGAATGAACGGGAAGCAAAGAAACGGGAGCATGAAGCTGCCAAGAAATAAGAAAATTTGTGAAATTATATCATAAGAACATTGATCTCGAAACGGAATTATGTAGAGAGGGGTACATACGTTCGAGGGGGACAGTGTTTCTCATGCTGTGGATTCCGTACAATCGGAACAATAACGGTTTTTAACATATTAGAAATATAAAGGATTAAAAAAAATCAATGATTATGGGAACAAAAAAGAAATATTTTATCGGTGGCGGAATAATTGCTGTCCTTCTTCTCGTCGTGGTGTTGCGGATTGTCTTGACCTCATCTGCGATCGACCCACGACAGGGCATAGTGCTTGTAAAAGTCCAGAAACCGTTTAAAGAAACAATGAGAACAATCTTTACGTATACCGGTGATATTCTTCCCATGCAACAAGCGGCTATATATTCCAAAGTAACCGGAAATTTGGAACGCAATTATGTCGAAATGGGAGCATACGTTCACAGCAATCAAATGCTCGCCTTGATCGATACAACGGAATTATTCCAGCAATATCAACAGACCAATGCAACGTTCCAAAATACATCTTTGTTGTTTGAACGTGCGAAGCAGCTTTTTGAAAGAAATCTTTCGGCAAAACAAGATGTGGATAATGCTGAAGCGGCAATGATAGTTGCGAAAGCAAATTATGATGCCGCAGCAACACATCTCAGTTATGCACACATCGTTGCCCCGTTCAACGGATTTGTTACACGAAGATTTTTAGATGCCGGTGCGCTGGTCGATGCAAGTACCTCAACGCTTTTTACAATGATGTACCTGGATAGCGTGAAGATTATTGTGTACATACCGGAAAAAGATTTGTCAAAAATGTATCACGTGCGGACTGCAAAAGTAACGCTCGATGCGTTACCGAACCAGGAGTTTATCGGCTATGTCAGCCGTTTCAGCGAAGCCGTCGATCTGACAACACGCACAATGCCGATTGAAGTGGACATTCCCAATCATTCCCGCATCATCAAACCCGGCATGTTTGCAACCATCTCGTTTATTGTCAGCGAACGGCCTGATGCTCTTACACTGTCGTCGGATGTCTTATTAAAGGACGATGACGGATATTTTGTCTTCGTTTCGGATACAAAAAAAGCGCATAAAGTTCGCATTAACACTGGCAACGAAATTAATTCACACACGGAAATTCTCGCGGGCTTAAATGGCGATGAAGACGTCATCACAACAGGCCAGCAATTTGTTAAAGAAGGCACGGCTCTTACTATTCAAAAGTAAAACGGTTAATAATTTATGTGGCTTACTAGACTTGCACTTCGTTATCCGATTTCAACGTTTCTCTTTGCACTGACAATTGTTTTATTGGGATTTGTTTCTTTCTCGCAGCTTCCTATCGATATGCTGCCGAATATTACAATTCCAGTTGTTACAGTAGTGACGTATTATACTGGAGCCGGCCCTCTCGATATGGAGCAAAGCGTAACGCGCCTTATTGAGCGAAGCGTCAGTTCGATTAACGATGTTAGTTATGTTTACTCTTCAACACGCGAGGGAATTTCGCAAGTGCGCGTGTATTTCAACTGGGATGCGAATACCGATGTTGGGCTTGTGGATTGTGTGCAGCGTGTCAATCGCATTATCAACCAATTACCGACGGGTGTTTCACAGCCTTCAGTATTGCGGTTCGACATTACGAGCCTTCCGGTGTGCGTCGTTGCTGTTGAAGGCGATATGGATCAGCGCGACCTCTATGATCTGGCGTACAATATTATTGAGCCGCAGATCGAACATATCAACGGCGTTGCTTCGGCAATTGTTTCAGGCGGAAGAATTCGAGAAATTCATGTAACGCTCGATCGCAATAGAATTCAGGCAATGGGCATTCCGGTGCAAGCCGTTTTAACCGCTGTGGCAAATTCCAATCTCATCATTCCATCGGGTGACCTCAAAACAGGACCGTTTGATTACACCTTGAAGACTGAAAGCCTCTTTAACGTCGTTAAGCCAATGGAAAATATTGTAGTAACTACGGTGAATGGCGTTCCTATACGAATAAAAGACATCGGTTCCGTTGAAGACAGTTATCAGGAACAAACGGAAATTGTGCGTGTCAACAGCAAAGCCGGTGTTGTGATGCGTGTTTTGAAGCTTTCGAGCGCAAACACCGTTGAGGTTGTCGATAATGTGATGCACGGGATTCCGAAGTTGACAGGCATTCCCTCCGCTGTAAAAATGACAGTCACGTTCGATCAATCTGTTTATATACGGCAAACGATTTCCGGATTACAGAGAGAAGCGATGCTCGGCGGTATTCTCGCAATGATCATCATTATTATTTTTCTACGTAATATACGCGGAACGTTAATTATCCTTGTTGCTATTCCGCTTTCCATACTCATCACTTTTATTTTATTTCGCTTCGGCAATATTACGCTCAATATCATGACGTTTGGCGGACTCGCACTTGCGGTCGGACGGCTTGTGGATGATTCTATTGTAGAATTGGAAGCTATCTCGCGTCATTACAATATGCGCAAGAAAGGCGAATCGCGCCTTGATGCAACCTTAGGTGCAGCAAAGGAAGTCGCTGCACCGATCTTTATTTCTACACTGACAACTGTTATTGTCTTTTTGCCTGTTGTCTTCCTGAGCGGCATTGCAAAGCTTCTCTTTATTCCCCTGACGATAACAATTGCCGTGGCGTTGTTCGGATCGTTCTTCGTTTCACGAACAGTCACGCCGCTGATGTGCATGAATTATCTTCCTCCGGAAAAGGAATTGGACAGGACATCGAAAAAATTCCCGGATCGTACGAGAGTATATTTTCACGATATGATTGAGAGCATCGAATCATTCTATGAAAGATGCCTTCGCTGGACGATGCAGCATAGGAAAACGATTGTCATCAGCATTGTTCTCTTCTCGGCACTGTCGCTGGGTCTTTTTGCGTTCATCGGCACGGAATTTTTCCCGGATCAGGATGAAAGCAAATTTACGGCATCCTTTAAACTACCTGTTGGTTCGCGGTATGAAGAAACGGATTCGGTTGCGCGGCAAATGGAAAAAATCATTTTTTCGGCTGTGCCTGAAACACAGGTTCTCATCACCGATGTTGGTATTACCACAAATACCAAAACGGCATCAGGCATTGGAGGTGGAGGTAATTCCGGAAGCCATGCAGGGAATATTCAGATAGGTCTTGTGTCTCCAGAAGAGCGCAGCCGCTCATTGTTTGAAATTGCTGCCGATGTTCGGCGCAAATTGGCAAAATTGCCGGGCGTTCAGGTATTCGTGAATCCCAGCGGTATCTTGCGTACTCTGTTGAACTTCGGTTCCTCCGCTCCTATTGATGTTGAAATACGCGGATTCGACCTTGAGACCGGAAACGCGCTGGCGAAAGAGATTGCACAAATTGTCCGATCAACTCCGGGTGCGGCGGATGTGCAAATCACGCGCGATGACAACTTGCCCGAACTGCACATCAACATCGATCGCGAAAAAGCTGGCGTACTGGGAATCGATGTTGCAGGCATTTCCAATACGATCTATACGTGCATGGCTGGAACTGTTGCGTCGCTGTACACGGATCCGGTCTCCGGTAATCAATATAATATTCTTGTTCGGCTCAATCAGGATTTCCGAAACCAGATCGAAGACTTAAAACAATTAACGATTATGACGGCAAACGGGCAGCAAGTGCTGCTCGGAAATATAGCAACGATTGAAAAACGCAGCGGTCCAGTGCAGATCGATAGAAAATATCAGCAGCGTCTTGACGAGGTAACGGCAAATGCTGTGGGGCGGGATTTGGGAAGCGTTTCGAAAGATATTCAGGATAAACTCGATAAGTTGAATGTACCGCAGGGATTTGAAATAAAACAGACGGGCAATGTTGAGCAGCAGAAAAAAACATTCGGTGATCTAAGCCTGGCATTCATGCTTGCCATTGTTTTAGTGTACGTCGTTATGGCGTCGCAATTTCAATCATTCATCGATCCGTTTATTATAATGTTCACCGTTCCGCTTGGCATTGCCGGCGTCTTGTGGATGTTGTTCCTTACGCATACAACCCTTTCGGTCACGTCGTTTCAGGGTGTGATCGTGATGGTCGGTATCGTGGTGAGTAACGGAATTCTTCTGGTAGATTATACGAATCATCTGCGCATAAGCGGTCTTGAATTGCACGAAGCCGTCGTACGCGGTGGCAGGACGCGCTTGAAGCCTATTCTTATGACATCGCTCGCGACTGTGCTCGGATTGATTCCGATGGCAATCGGGTTGGGTGGCGAATCTACCCAGGCGCCGCTCGCGATTGCTGTTATCGGCGGATTGACATTCTCTACCGTGTTGACGCTGTTCTTTGTTCCCATTCTCTATACCATATTTGAGGAGCGGTTCAAGCGGGAGATTCAAAGCGATGATGATGTTCAGACTAATGGCTCACTGATAACAGATCAGATCGAAGCAAATACGGAAAAACCACCGGTTGGCAAAACGCCGTCAAAACAAAAACGCAGAAACTCATAAAGCTCTTTTTCGACAGAATAGAATCAAATAACAACCCTTTATTCTAAGAACCATACTTGTAGTTGTTCTGCAAGTATGGTTCAGTTATGTATGTGACCCGTATCTCCTTCCCCAACATTCCGCTTGGTTTTCTCAGTATAAAAGAATAATTTGACGGCGAGTTCATGGCAATCTGCTGGAAGTCTTTCATTACGATAGGACTTGTAATGCTGAATTACATCTGGCTTTTCTTCATCATCATCGCGCTTGTTGTTGGCGTTGGCAAAGATATCAATGACGAAGTCCGAAATACCTATCGGAATGGCACACCGTTGGAAGTCATACTCATCTCTTCACAGGTACCGTCAGGAACGGCAACAAGATGCGAAGGACAATTCTATCTCACGGCAAAACAATTTAACGATTTCTACGGAATGTCATCACAGCTTGAAGACGTGAAACAACCGGCTGTACTTTCATTACTGCAAAACAAAACCGGTAACTTTATTTTCGCCTGTACAGAGGAAACACCTGTGTTATGGAAGGATATGGCTAAATCAGCATCGGGGAAGGATAAGCTGACAGGGAAAATCGAAAAAATCGAATTCTCAGATGATCATGGCTGGGCAAAAGCAACCATTGTAATGGAATCTATTCGATTTGTGAAATTGAAAGCAATTACACAAGCCGCAATTGATTTTGCAAACATCGCGGTAGAAATTGCCATCGGACTTATCGGTGTAATGTCGCTCTGGCTTGGTCTCATCAAAGTAGCGGAAGAAGCCGGATTAGTGAAAGTGCTCACACGATTACTTGCACCGATTACGAAACGTATATTTCCTGATGTACCGCCCGATCATCCTGCAATCGGTGCCATTATTATGAACACCGCGGCGAATATGCTTGGGTTGAGCAATGCGGCAACACCGTTCGGCTTGAAAGCAATGGAAGAATTGAACAAGCTCAATCCGAAAATTGGCACGGCGACAAACGCAATGGTGACGTTTCTCGCTATTAATACCGGTGGGCTCATTTTGATTCCGGCAACAGCGATGGCAGTACGGGCGGCAGTTGGTTCGACGAATATAGGCATTATCATCGGCACATCAATCTTTGCTGCAGGATGTGCAACAATCATAGGAATTATTGCATCGAAAATTCTCCAGCGTCTCCCGAAATATAAACGTGAGATGGTTGACGATACGAAAAAATCGGAGGAGATGAATCATGGCTGATCTCTTTCGCACTGTCATCAATTTTATTTCTATTCTTGCTATCCCGCTTATGATTGCAATCTTTTTAGGCTGGGGGTTTTTCAAAAAAGTTCGTGTCTATGAAGTCTTTGTTGAAGGAGCGAAGGACGGATTTCATACCGCCATTCGTATTATCCCGTATCTGGTAGCAATGTTGTTCGCCATCGGAATCTTCCGTGCCAGCGGCGCAATGGACGTACTAATATCGATCATCGCACCGCTCACGAATCTCATCGGTATGCCGCCGGATGCTTTACCGATGGCACTGATGCGTCCACTTTCAGGCAGTGGCTCTTTGGGTATTATGACAGAATTAATGAAGGTGCACGGACCGGATTCGTTTATCGGTGTCCTAGCCTCGACATTGTACGGCAGTTCGGAAACAACATTCTATATTCTCGCTGTCTATTTCGGATCTGTGAATATTAAAAATACACGGCATGCCGTACCAGTCGGGCTGCTTGCTGATCTTGCCGGCATGTTAGCGGCGGTCTTTATTTGTCGGATCCTTTTTGGAGTATAGTTCATTAAGAAAACAACAAAGTGGAAGAATTATGAAACCACTGAGAACTACGTTGATTATCCTCTTTGCGGTTGTAGTCTTTATTGCGATAGGAAATGGTCAATGGAGTGATACTAGGGCAGCAATGATGGGAACAAGTGGAGGTTCGATCCCGGTTGGATTTGGTGCTACGTTCATTGATGGTGAGACGTTTTATTTGATCAATCTCGAACCGGAAGTTGCATTTGGACAACTTGGCGTGGGCCTTGATCTGAATCTTCGTTTCACTACGAATGGTAAGCTCAGAACAGGTGACTACGAAACATTCGAGGACTATCTTCGCATCATCCGTTATGTTCGCTGGGCGCAAAAAGGCGATCCGTTCTATACTCGTGTTGGACAACTTGATTATTCTCTTCTTGGGCACGGCTCTATTGTTTATAATTACTGCAATGGTGCAAGTTACGATATGCGAAGGACAGGTATTGAATTGGATATGAATTTTGATAAATTCGGGTTTGAGTCGATGTACAGCGACATTACCGACAGAGGTCTGTTGGGAATGCGAGGATATGTGAAGCCGTTGAAACTCACGAGTCTTGCGAAAGTTCCGGTGATTAATAATTTTGAGGTTGGAGCGACATATGCGAGAGATTTAAGTGAAGTCGCAGACATAACATCTGCAGATTCCAGCGGTAGAGGCCTGTCCATTGTGGGCTTCGACCTTGGTTTGCCGATTCTCTCATACACAATTATCAAGTCTTCGTTGTATTTTGATTACGCGCAGATAATACATTATGGACATGGTACGTCCGTCGGTATCAATATGAATTTTTCCGGCCTTGGTCTTGTAGATTTGAGAGGAAAATATGAACTGCGGTTCAATGGCGTTCACTATCTGCCGGCATATTTCGATGCATTGTATGAACACGATAGATTCGACCCTGTGAGAAGATTGAGTAAATCCGATATGCTGGATACTATTGTTGCAAACCGAGGTTACTATGGCGAACTTATTATCAGCATCCTGAACTCATTCTATATTATTGCTGGCTATCAGGCACCGTACGATACAAAGAACGACGGTCTGTTACATGCAGAACTCCAATTACCGGAAGTTTCCGGTATAGTTATACGCGGCGCATTCGATAAAGCAAAGATAGGCCGTGTCTTTATTTTGGATAATTTTTCCATCTTGAGCGCGGAGATTGGGTATAAACCGGTTCGATACTTACTGGTTTCAACATTGTATCAACAAACGTACTCGAACAGAAATCCTGATGGTTCTTTACGTCCCGATGGTTCTTTTATCAAACAGATTCGTGTAGAACCAAAAGTGAGTTTCGTTTTTGATTTCTAAGATTTTCAGTTCTTGGCATAAATACGTGAGAGAAATGAATTGCACGCAAGAAAGGCAATTTGCCAAGACGATTTTATGACCATTCAAGTGTCGTGTTCCGCTGAAGATATTCTACCGGTGGATAGAGACGAAACACGCAATCCCTATTTGACAAAAACAAAAAATTTTTCTATTATTGGAATGCGCCGTCTCCCCGACGGCGCAAGATAGCCTCCCTAACCCCGGCGTCTGGTAGTGCGTCGGGGTTTTTCTTTTGGTTCTCAAGCACCTTTTGGCTACATTGCCAAAGCCTTTTCAACTTTGGACTTTCCACAGTGGAAAAGACGAAGCCATGCAGGCGTGGCAGACTGAAATTCTTGTGGATACGTTAAAAGCGTGTGGAAGCAATATACGATATGCACTTTATCCGGAAGCGAATCATCCGCAATCATGGATCCAGGCATATGCAGATCCAGAACCTTACACATGGCTGTTTGCTCAAACCTTGAAACAGCAGGATGCAATAAATATCACTCAATGAACATTGGAGTCTCTTTATGAGGATTTCAGATATACAGGGTACCGTTGAATTAAAGAATGGCGTTCCGATGCCGTATTTTGGACTAGGAGTCTTTTTAGTTCATGACGGAGAGGAAGTAAAACAAGCTGTGAAGTACGCATTATCTGCCGGGTACAGACACATTGATACAGCGTCTCTCTATGGGAATGAACACGGTGTTGGTCAGGCGATAAGAGAAAGCGGCGTGCCTCGCAAGGATATATTTGTTACAAGCAAAGTTTGGAACTCCGATCAAGGATATGATAACACACTGCGCGCATTTGATGTGAGCATAAAATTGCTGGGTTTCGAGTATCTCGATTTATATCTGGTCCACTGGCCGGTAAAAGGAAAATACATTGAGACGTGGAAAGCTCTTGAACACTTATACGCAGAAGGCCGTGTGCGTGCCATCGGTGTAAGCAATTTTCTCCGTCATCATCTCGAGGATCTGCTGGCGCACTGCAAAGTAGTACCGATGGTGAACCAAATGGAATTTCATCCGCGTCTTGTTCAGCAGAAATTGATAGATTTCTGCAATAGTCATACGATTCAGTATGAGGCATGGAGTCCCCTTATGCAGGGTAAAATTTTCAATATTAAGGAGCTCCATCCTCTTGCTGAGAAATATAAAAAGGATATTGCTCAAATAGTGCTGCGATGGAATCTGCAAAAGGGTGTTGTTCCAATCCCTAAGTCCATCCGCCGCGAGCGGATTATTTCCAACGCACAGATTTTCGATTTTGAAATTATGCCGAAGGATATGCAGGCAATCGATCGCCTGGATAAGAATGAACGTGTTGGTGCAGATCCGGATCATTTCAATTTTTGACGGGAAAGAAAAGAGATAAAATGGAAAATAGTAAAATATAATTACGATCGAGTAAACATATACCATGATCAATCATATTATCATTCCAATGATACTTTGTTTTGTTTTCATCATATTATCAATTCCTTTGATACTTCAAAAAGTGCGCCCGAATTGTTTCTATGGGGTTCGTACACGTAAAACAATGTCGGACGAGACTGTATGGTATAAGGCAAACAAATTCTTTGGATGCGGTTTGCTCATTTCCAGCTTGTTTTCTCTCGTCGTACTCATCGTTGCTGTTTTAATTCCTGACGTCATTTCAGTAATTATTGTCAATGAACTCGGGGGGGTAATTGTAGTGCTGCCGGTTGGTGTTCTTCTTATTATTTCATTCTTCTATTTTCGTAAATTATAGCTGATGTGTACCATGTATTATCATTTCTTTTTTTGAAAGACCATATCATGAAAAATCCTTTCGTTGCTTCACTTCTTGCTGTCCCGGCAATCATTGTTTCTTTCTCGTTTGGCCAATCTCAAATCCCACAAGACCCGCTTGTTGTACACATCGACACGACTGTAAAACCTGGCGATGATTTTTTTCAGTATGCAAACGGCAGGTGGTTTAAAGAAAACCCTATTCCCGCCAGCGAAGCGAACAATGGCCTCTGGCGGTTGATTCAGGATACGATTAATGCACAAATCCGCATTATGTGTGAATCCTCCGCTGCATTGACCAACGCCGAAAAGGGTAGCAATAAGCAAAAGATCGGCGATTTCTTTTTTACCGGCATGGACAGCATCACCAATAATAGAAAAGGGATAGCCGATTTAAAAAAAGATTTTGATATGATCGACAGCATAAATGATATAAAGGGGATTGTCCATGCAGCGGCGTATATTCATGCTGTTTCCGGTTCGCCGATGTTTAGTTTTGGTGTGGGACAGGATGATAGAATCAGCAGCAAGAATGCTGTCTTTATCTGGCAAGGAGGATTGAGCCTGCCCGACAAGCGCTACTATTTCGATGCCGATTCCGCTGCCATGATGATCCGTCAGAAATTTGTTGTGCACGCAGGCAATATGTTTAAAATTCTCGGTTATGATGACGTAAAAGCAAAACAAGCCGCCGAAAATCTGATGACGCTGGAGACCGCACTTGCAAAAACTTCACGCAACCGAGAAGACACACGCGACCCTCTGAAAAATTACAATAAAATATCTTTCAAACAGTTGACTAAAACTACTCCAAATCTCGATTGGTATATTTTTACGAAAGGCGTTGGTTTGCGTATCGTGGATACTGTTATCGTCGGCCAGCCTGAATTTCTCACTGCACTGAACGGGTATCTCAAAACAGTTTCTATCGATACCTGGAAAAATTATCTCAAGTACCACCTTGTGCGCGGCCTTGCAGTGTACCTTGATGACAAAACATATCTTGAGATATTCAGCTTTTATTCCACGACACTTCGGGGAGTGCAGGAACCGAAACCGAGGTGGAAACGTGTCGTCGAGCGAACCGATGGATCGCTTGGTGAATTGATCGGGCAGGTGTATATGTCTGAATATTTACCCAGTGGAACAAAAGAAAAGCTGCTGGAGATCGGAAATGCCATCAAGGAAGTATACGCAGAACGGATAAAGAAATTGGATTGGATGAGCGAAGCCACAAAAGTGAAGGCACTCAAGAAACTCAGTACAATCATCATGAAAGTCGGTTTTCCGGATAAATGGAAAGATCTCAGCAAAATGCAGATCGATCGTTCTTCCTATGTCCGTAATGTCATGAGTGCCAATATGTGGGGATTCGATTATATGATTTCTAAATATGGCAAACCGGTCGACCGGACTGAATGGGACATGGAACCTCAAACCTATAATGCATATTACAATCCATCCAATAATGAAATCTGTGTACCGGGATGCAATATTATTATTCCGGGGTATGAACGCACGCTCGCTGATGATGCGCTGCTGTATTCCAACATTGGCGCAACGTTTGGGCATGAGATAACGCACGGGTTTGACGATCAGGGAAGCAAGTATGATAACAACGGAAACTTGAATAATTGGTGGACGAGCGATGACAGCATCAAGTTTTACACCAAAACAAAAATGATCGTAAAACAATATAACGAATATATTGCTGTTGACAGTCTCCATATTAATGGAGAGCTGACGCAAGGCGAGAACATTGCCGACCTCGCCGGTACAATGATGGCGTATGAAGCATTCAAGAAGACTCATCAGTATAAGAGGAACGAAATTCTTGCAGGATTGCAATCAGACCAACGCTTCTTCCTCGGTTATGCATTTGCGTGGATGGTGAACGAACGGCCAGAAGCAATTGCCAATCAAGTGCGCAGCAATGAGCATTCGCCTGCAAAATTCCGCGTGATCGGTCCATTATCGAACATGCCGGAGTTCTATACAGCGTTTGGAATTAAACACGGCGACGCCATGTGGCGTCCGGATAGTGCAAGAGTGGTGATATGGTGATAAATTTCTTTTATCATTCTCAAAGGCTTCAGCGAGTTAACGGATTCTGCTGAGAATCTCACGGTTTTAGCCGATATTCAACTATCTCAAACCCTCCATTTTGGAGGGTTTTTTATTGCTTTTCCGCGCCTGTGTGGCTATATTGACACGGATTTGAATTGATATTTCTACGGAAAGCAGCCCGCAATAATAGGAAGTTATGCCGATACTGAACCAGCTTATCACGACAGTACTTCCGTTCATTCCGAAAACAATAGTTGGCCAGGTGGCAAAACGGTATATCGCCGGAGTCCGTTTGTCCGAGGGTGTTCGTGTTGCAAAGAGCCTCAACGAAAAGGGAATGATGGCAACGATGGATCTGTTGGGCGAGGATGTGAAAAATGCCGGCGAGACCGAACAAATAAAAAAAGGAATTCTTTCAATTCTCCAATCAGTCAAGGAGAATAAGCTAAATTCTAATGTCTCCATCAAGCCGACACAACTCGGACTGAAGATCGACAAGGAACTTGGTTATCGTAATCTGAAGACAATTATTAAAGAAGCAGACCGGCTTGGTAACTTTGTGCGGATCGATATGGAAGATGCAACGACGACGGATGATACACTTACAATGTACCGGCGACTCCGTGCAGATGGTTTTCAAAATACCGGTGTTGTCATTCAGGCATATATGCACAGAAGTGAAGCCGACGTTCGGGCGCTTATGAAGGATGGAACGAATATCCGGCTGTGCAAAGGCATTTACGATGAGTCACCGTCAATCGCATATAAAGAACGGCAGGAAATCCGGAATAATTATCTCTCGCTTTTAAAAATTATTCTTGAAGCCGGTTCTTATGTTGGTATTGCAACGCACGATGGTTATTTAATCGATGGCGCTTGTGAGATGATACAAAAGTACGGGTTGGGAAAAGAGCATTATGAATTTCAAATGCTTCTTGGTGTACGCGAGAAGCGCCGTGACACGATTGTGAACGATGGCCATCATTTACGGGTATACATACCGTTCGGCGAACAGTGGTATGCTTATTCTATGCGCCGATTGAAGGAAAATCCGCATATGGCGTGGTATGTTACAAAAGCGATTTTTATTCGTTGATCTCATACTTCACTCAAACGTAAGGAGATGTTTATGGCAGATGGAACGAACATAGGCGGCCTGAAAAAATTTATCCCGTATGTTCCTGTTCATACCGACATGAAAGAATTTACAATCCGCGCGCTGCTCATCGGTTTGGTGATGTGTGTGGTACTCGGCGCAGCAAATGCTTATCTCGGTTTGAAAGCCGGGATGACGATAGCAGCAACATATCCTGCTGCGGTTATCGGTATGGCATTGCTCAAAATCATGAAAGGATCCATCCTCGAAGAGAATTTTGCCCGAACGGTCGGTTCCATTGGCGAGTCTGTTGCGGCAGGTGCGATCTTTACCATTCCGGCGTTCGTGATTCTGCATATCTGGGATTTCACACCGGAAAATATGTTGACAGAATATCTTATCTCCTCATCGCTCATGATTCTCGGCGGTATTCTTGGAATTATGTTTGTCACGATTCTCCGCCGAGTGATGGTAGAAGATCAGACTTTACCGTTTCCAGAATCTGTGGCAGCAGCAGAAATCCATAAGGCAGGTCAACGCGGCGCTGGAGCAGCGATCATGCTATTCAAAGCAATGGCAGTCGGCGCATTCATTAAACTGATTGATGGATTGGGAATATTTCACTCATCGAACGATTTTCAAGTCATGGTCGGACGTGTAAAAGAATCATTTGTGAAACTTGGATTGAAACCGGATTCGGGAAAAATTCTTGGCGGTGGTATCACGACAATTTCTGCACCCGCTGCTACACCTGCATACATTGGTGTCGGGTATATCATCGGACCGGAACTCGGAGCCTTAAACTTTGCAGGGGGCGTTCTTGCGTGGGGATTATTTGTTCCCCTACTGGTGTTTTTCCTGGGACCTCAATTGATCGACAAATATCTTGTTGCAAGTAACGGTGATTCGTTGAGCGCTTGGAGTGCACTCACCGGTCATCTCTATCGCTACATTGTTCGGCCTATCGCTGTCGGAGGAATGCTCGTTGGCGCATGCTACACTCTCTGGAAAATGCGCAAGAACTTAATTCTTGGCATCAAGCGCGGCATCGCTGATGTGAAGAAATCGGCTACTGCAAAAGCGGCAACAGAAAGAACTGAGAAAGATATTTCGTTCAAAGCAGTCATTCTCGGTATCGTCGTTGTCTTTACATTGATGATCGGGCTTTATTTTTACTTCACAAACATCATGCTTGGTGCAATCCTTGCTGCCGTAGTTATGCTGGTTGCAGGATTCTTCTTCGCGGCAGTTTCAGGAAATCTTGTCGGTATGATCGGTTCATCCAATAATCCTATTTCCGGATTAACACTTGCAACCACTGTCGTGGCTGCGCTGACAATGGTCATCATTGGCGTCACAGGGATACAAGGAGTTGCTGCCGTTCTTGGCGTTGCTGCCGTGGTGTGTGTGTCATCGGCAGTTGCCGGAGAAATGCTTCAAGACCTCAAAGTTGGCCACATTCTCGGCGGAACACCATCGAAGATGCAAGTCGGAGATATTATCGGCGTTATCCTTGCCGGATTAGTGCTGTTCTTCCCGCTCTATGTTCTTCACAACTCCGATCTTGCAAGCAATCCATTGACAGGTGGATTTGGCGGTCCAAAACTTCCTGCACCGCAAGCTGGATTAATGGCTGCATTGTCACAAGGAATTGTCGGCGGCGAAATGGCATGGCCGCTTGTGCTTGTTGGAATTGCATTAGGCATTTCCTTGATATTAATCAAAGTAAAAAGTCCGATGTTATTTTCTGTTGGAATGTATTTGCCGCTCGAAACAACATTTGCAATATTCATCGGCGGATTGATTCGCGGTTTAGTCGATAAACGCGCTTCTCAACGAGGTTATAACGATGCCCAAAAGGCAAGAGTCGAGAACGCCGGAATATTGTCTGCATCCGGATTAATTGCAGGAGAGGCGTTGATGGGATTGTTCATCGCTACTGTTGTGTTTATTCGGGATCGAATGAGCGGTAAGCCGGAATTCTGGACATTGGAAGGATTTGAATCAATTGCATCGTGGCTGGCAATTCCGATTTTTGCGATACTCGCCTTATATTTAATCTATATTCCATTATCGAAAGCAGGAAGGGCAGACGAACCTGCACCTCCGACTGCGATGATGTAATCTGACAAGGTGAGGGCACTTAAAGATAGTGTAAGGTGTTCTATATTCGACAAAATATTTATCAAATAAATAGTTAGCGATTAACGTTGATAAGACAGAATTCAAATCCATTAGATATTTTTGAATTAAGACCGAAGCAATTGTATCCATCTGAACTAGTGGAGAAAGGAAAAGTCGTCGTTCTTGTGCCGGAACCTCAAAGTAAACTCGTTGAATGGTTCCTGCCCAAAAAGAACAAGGCATATGTGCGTGTGAAACTTGATCTTCTGTGTAGTTTCGTTTGGGATTCTTGTGATGGTACCATGACAGTGCGGGATATCGCAGATAAAATGAAACAAGAATACGGCGCATTCGCTGAACCCGTCGATACGAAAGTAAGCAGTTATATCAAGTGGTTGCACACACACAGATTTATCGATGTAGATTTGAAAAGCGAAGAGAAATCGCAGTTCTATACAAAAAATAAGAGAGGTTGATATGTCGAATCCATTGGAAGGCTTGAAACCGGAATTGGTGTGGAAATACTTTGCAGAGATTAGCAAAATTCCGCGCGGTTCAAAAAACGAAAAGAAAATTTCTGATTACATCGTCGAGACAGCAAAGAAGCTTGGTCTTGAAGCAAAACGCGATAAGGTGCTCAATGTTCTTGTGCGCAAACCGGCATCCCAGGGACGCGAAAACGTTCCCATGGTCTGCCTGCAAGGGCATCTCGATATGGTCTGCGAGAAAAATAAGGACAAAGTTCACAACTTTGAAAAGGATCCGCTCGAATTAGTTGTGAACGGCAATTATTTAATGGCCAACGGAACGACGCTGGGCGCCGACAATGGCATTGCCGTGGCGACGAATCTTGCACTTATGGAAGACAAGTCGGCTGTCCATGGCCCGTTGGAATTTCTCTTTACCGTCGATGAAGAAACTGGATTGACCGGGGCGAATAATCTTCAACCTGGATTTGTTGCGAGCAAGATTCTGATGAATCTTGATTCCGAAGAGGAAGGTGAATTGTATGTCGGATGTTCGGGCGGAAAAGACACTACCGGAACATGGAAAACTGCGTACGAATCTATCGATCTGAGATATGCTCCGGCTCTTGTGAAGGTCAAAGGGCTGAAAGGCGGGCATTCCGGATTAGAGATAGACAAAGGACGAGGAAATTCTCTCAAACTTCTGAATCGTGTCTTGATAGAACTTGATAAGCTCGGCGTGCGCATATCGACATTAGAAGGAGGAAACAAGAGCAATGCGATTCCACGCGAGGCAGAAGCTATTGTCTACGTCCCGAATAAAAAACTGAATGACGCGAGTGCGGTAGTCTCGCAATATAATTCCATCCTCCGAGAGGAACTCTCCACAGTTGAGCCCGATCTTGCCATTCTCATTGAAGAAGTAAAGGGAAAGAAAAAAGGAAAGGTGTTGAAGAAAGCGATTCAAAAGAAAATCCTTCAAACGCTCTCCGCATTGCCGCACGGCGTCATGAAAATGAGTGCAGATATTCGGGGATTGGTTGAGACTTCCACCAATGTTGCCATCATCAAGACAGATGCAAAAAGCGTTACCCTGATCACCAGTCAGCGAAGTTCTGTTGCGTCTGAGATCGATGAGATTGTTTATACGGTTGCATCAATCCTGCAGCTTGGTGGTGCAGACGCTGAGACATCAGATGGATATCCGGGCTGGAAACCAAACATGGACTCGAAGATTCTGAAAATTGCACGAGAGACTTATAAAGAACTCACAGGGAAAAAGCCGGAAGTAAAAGCAATTCATGCCGGACTCGAATGCGGGATCATCGGTGAAAAATATCCGGGAATAGATATGGTTTCGTTCGGCCCGACGCTCGAAGGAGTACATTCTCCGGATGAAAAAATGCATATCGATACAGTCGAAATGTTTTGGAATTTCCTGATGGCAATTTTGAAGAATGTGAAGTAAAGATGAGTGAAGAATGGTGGAGGGAAGACGCTAGAAGAAAGAGGTTAGAAGAAAGCAAGGGAGTGGGATGGAGAAGAGTCACAAAAGACTTGATGTATGGCTTAAGAGTTTTGAATTGACGAAGTCTATTTATGAAGTGACAAAGAAATTTCCATCTGAAGAGAAATATGGATTAATATCACAAATGCGAAGAGCAGTTGTTTCCATTCCGTCAAATATAGCAGAAGGAGCGGCAAAACAAACGAATAAAGACGCAATACAGTTTTTTGTTGTTGCGCGAGGCTCGCTAAGTGAACTCGACACACAAATAGAGCTCTCTCGTTCATTGGATATGATGAATAACGCCGACTACCAACTTTTAACTGAACAGATCAATTCTTTTGATTCATTGCTTTCTGGTTTCATCCGGTATCGAAGGTCTCGGAATCAGTAATTCAAAGCTTAACAATGTTTCTCTTTTACCATCTCCCATTTTCCATCTAGCTTAGAAAGCATTTTATAAAATAAACAACGGATATAGTAAATGATGACAGATTTAAATAGCAGCCAATCTTCGATTGAAGTAAAAAGGCATACTTGGTTCCATCCATCTCGTCGTCCGTATCGTTATGCGGTACTTTTTATCGTGAGCCTGCTGACGTTCGGCAGTTATTTTGCGTATGACAGCGTAGGTGCTATAGCGCCAAAACTTATCGAAGCGCTTGGCATCGGCCGTGAATCCATAGGGCAAATGTACACGCTCTATAGTGTTGCGGCAATTCTCTCTGTGTTCATCGGTGGAATGTTAATTGACCGCATTGGAACACGACGCGCAAGTCTCCTTTTTTCTCTGCTTGTTACTGCCGGTGCGTTGATTGTTGCCATTGCACCTAATATCTGGATCCTTTACTTCGGACGTTTCATTTTCGGCTGGGGATCGGAATCGCTGGTCGTGGCACAAAGCGCCATCTTTACACGATGGTTTAAGGGAAAGGAATTGGCGTTTGCGTTTGGAGTAGGGCTCACCATTAGCCGGTTAGGAACACTCTTCAGTTTTAATACAGAAGCGTTGATTGCCGAATACTTTCGTCATTATAGTGCAGCACTGTGGGCTGCAGTACTATTTTGTTGTTTATCACTTCTTGCAAATGCACTCTACATCATGCTGGATAGACGCGGCGAGCGGGAACTCAAATTGCAGGAAGAAGGGGGCGGTGATAAAATCGTTCTTGCGGACGTTAAGAAATTTCGTTCCTCCTACTGGTATGTGACGCTGCTCTGTTTGACATTTTACTCAGCAATCTTTCCTTTCACGGCACTCTCGACGGATTTTTTCAACACTAAATGGGGACTTCCGCTCACGGTGGGGTCAGAAGGTGGCTTCCTTACTCAAGTGTTTTACAATGTCATCCACATGTTCAGCACGGCAGGTGGTACTACGACAATTATTATATTCGCCTCAATGATATTAGCACCGGTCTTCGGACAATTACTTGATCGCTTTGGTCGTCGAGCAACGATTATGGTTGGCGGATCAATTCTTATGGTTCCGGCTTTTCTTACGATGGCGTTTACGATGATACCACCGGCATTTCCAATGGTCGTACTCGGAGCAGCTTTTGTGATGGTTCCGGCTGCAATGTGGCCGTCGATTCCGCTTCTTGTAGAGAAGAATCGAGTTGGTACAGCATTTGGTTTGACTACGATGATCCAAAATTTCGGTCTTGCACTTTTTCCATGGCTTAACGGCCTTCTGAGGGATGCAACGCAGTCATACACCGCAAGTATGGTCATGTTTTCTATGCTCGGTGTCATTGGTCTGATCTTTGCACTTCTTTTGCTCCGCGCCGACAGACGAGAGGGTGGGAAATTGGAGAAAGTGGATAGAAGTGCATCGGCATCTGGTGGAGACAGTGAGGTTGTGACCAACAATTGATCGGTAATATGGCTGAGCCGGTTCTTTATTTTCCCAAGAAACGGCTGGAGTAGTTTTTCACGTTTGGTCATTAGCCCCAGCTGGCGCTCGTTTGTAACGAGTGCCATGTAAGCTACTACTCTATTTTCGATTCAGTTGGACAACTGTGTATCTCATCAAAAAAAGGTGTTCTTTTTTCTTCAACGCATTTTACGGCATATAGATAAAGTGCGGCGCTCCATGTTTGCCAGTCCTGCCCCATGGGCTTGCCGTTTTGCGCTTTTAGCCATTCGTTAAATCCAAAATCGACCCTCCCGGTATTGGAAATTTTTATACTATGGGTAAGCGTAACGAGCTTTTTCCTGGCGAGCTTGTATCTTTTAGACGCAACTAAAGCCGCTATATAAAACCCGCATATAAAAGGCCATATACCGCCATTGTGGTATTCTCCAGGTTTGTTATATATTGAATATCGCACATGCCAGTCAGGATCTTTAGGTTTAATAAAGGGGAAAAAATTAGGCGGCAAATCAACTGCTAATTCTCCTCTTTTTTTCATGCCTGTACACTCCTCTTCGATCCAGGAAATCATTTCCTTAGCCCGAGAGGGCGATGCAATTCCGGAAAGTATAGCAAGACAGTTACCGAGCAAGTCGAATCGTTCGCTGCTATAAATTTTATACGACCAGAAAGCATAGTAAGGCTTGTGTTTTATTACAAGACCTTCGTGGACATGATGGTGTATCGTTCCGCCCGTAATGGTAAACCGCCTCATATCTTGGCGCATCCTGTCTGCTCTTTCGTACTTGCCCAGGAGCCGGAGATAACTATAGACCAAGGTGTTTACAAATAGTCCATATCCGGTCACCCATTGTTCATCGCGCCAATCGCTTGTCGGCTGCTGTGCAACAAGGTACCGGTCCGAAGGGCTTTGATACTCCATCCATGTCAATGCTTTTTCAACTGCTTCATTAAGAAAGTCCGATTCACCTGATACTTTTCTAAAAATGCCAACACCGAGCAAAAACAAAGGAGTTGTATCACTTGATCCACGATTCTCTTTGTCGTGCACCAGCGAAGGGATATGACCATGTTCTGTCTGATTTTTCGCCAGTGTTTTCAATACTCTCCGAATGCTCTTCAGTAGCGTCTGATTTTCAGAAACAGCAATTCCCAGAATGGAAAACATCAAATCCCTTGTATATGGCTCCGGATATCCCCAACCAGCAGTCCTTGGAAGTCCATGGTAAGTTCCGTGACTATTATGAAGCAGCACTTCAAGGGCGGCCTTCTTCGCCTCTTCTATCTCTGGCGTTAATTTGATAATTTGCTGATGTGCTAATTTGCTAATTTTTTTCATCTTCAAATTACTTTATTCCCAATTTATCGTTCATTATCTGAACAAACCGTTTTGCAACAACGCGATAATCAAAATTTTTCACTACACGCTCCCTTGCAGCTTTTCCCATTTTTTCGCGTAACGTCGCATCAGTCATAAGATCCATCAAATAATTAGCAATATCATGGACATTGGCACGGTAATCCACCGTCCGTGGCTCCTTAAAAACCACCCTATGTTTATCTTCAAAGCCCGATTCATTGCCAAGTGTTACCTGGTCCACAACAATTTTCTGTGCTACATCTGCCAGGAATGCCGTTTCGCCATGGATAAGTGTATCAAGCATTCCCATAGCCTTAATACCTATAACCGGTTTTTCGCATGCTCCCGCTTCAACTTGCGGCATTCCGAATCCCTCAAGCCGGGAAGGGGCCGCATATATATCGCATGCCCCAAACAGGTAAGGCATGAAATTTCGTGAAATGGTGTTGGTTTCATAAGTGACATTTTTTTCAATGCCCAAATTTGTCGCCATTTCCAGATCAGCCAGGTTTTGAACCTTGGTTCGAGGTTGAGGCCATACTTTGCAAACATATTTCCAATCAGGCGCTTTCGTATCAATGATTGCAAGCGCCTGCATTACTTCCTGTGCACCTTTTGATGCGGCGTCGCCGCCAACGGTGAGAATCATTATCTGATCGGGTGAAATTCCCAGAGCTTCGCGCACCGCCAAAATTTTCGGGTCATCCTTACTGTAAGGGATAAAAGCATCCGTATCGCAGCCTACAGGTAACACTTCTATTTTATCGCCATTGATCCCATCTCGAATATACATTTCCTTCACCCAATTCGATGTCACTAGTATAAGCGGAAGTGCATTCAAAACCACTTGGTAGTTTGCAATATAGCCGTCGGCAACCAGCCATGGTACCGGCTGCACGCCATACCGTTGCGGGTGAAGCACTAATTGCGGCGTGTGCCCCCAATAACCAACACCAACAACAACATCTGGCTTAAACCAGCGATAGTACCATTCCTTTTCCTGTGCTGATTCTAAATGAACAGGATGGACATCAATACCCATTTCAAGAAGTCCCCTGTAAAGAAGATTACCCTGGGTTGATAGCCCTCCGGGTGAAGGAGGGTAATAATATAATAGCAATACTTTCATGTTAAAACGCCTCCATTATCAAGCCATTTTTTTGCATCGTTCGGATTGGAAAATTGCCAGAATGATTCTGCCCGCGGTGTTGTTTCTGCTTCCCAGCTATTTTTTTCAAATCCGTAGGTGGATGTAATGATGCTGTATTTTCTCAGCCATATCCGTTTCGTAAGTTTTCGGTAAATAGTGGCTCTTTCAATTGATCTGGGATAGTATTCCTTATTGCCGTCCTCGTAAGCAAATGTTAAAAGTTCGTTTGTAGATATTTTATCGGCATGCCAGAGTGTAATCACTGCTTTACTTACTTCCTCATGCCGGATATGTCTGGTATATTCTCCTGAAGGATTATGGGAAATGATTAAGTCGAAATGAGTCGGGGGAAGCAACTGCATGATGGCACGTTCTACCTCTTTTCCCTCCAATGGCTTTTGTTCGGGGCCATCATCAAGATCGCCCATGATCCCTTCTGATTTTAAGATTTTTAATGCTTTATAAAACCTGGGTGCCCGGTCTTTATCGTTTCCCCGGCAAAGACAAATAATAAACCAATTCCATGAGGGATGGCTCAGTATTGTTCCTCCTGCCCATAATGTTTCATCGTCGGGGTGAGCCACGATTACAGCTACAGACTTTGGAATTTTACGATCCATTTTTATATTTTTCATTGGGTAATGTATAAAGTAACAATTCATCGACCAATGCCGACAAACTCAGGGAAGCGCATGCTATTTGTTCATCGGCTGCACCATAATAAATGTAAAGGGTATCTCCAAACAGGGCTGTTCCCGTTGGGAATACAACATTGTTGACTTCTCCTTTTTGTTCCCAATCATATTCGGGCGAAAATAATGCAAAGGGCAGACGGGCAATTTCTATTGAAGGATCATCGAGTTTCAGTAAGGCTGCACAGGCAGAATACACATTTCCATTGGGAGTTTTTTGCACGCCATGGTATATCAATACCCATCCTTGTTCTGTTTCAATCGGTGGGCATCCTCCGCCAATGTAGTTTGATTCATGCTTATACCGGGGATCCATCACGATATGTTTCTGCAGTCTCCTGCAATATCTTCTCCAGAATTCTTTCGTGAGTTCCTTCAAGTTATTTATTGCTGCAATCTGAATGCCCGGTCTGATACGATGCAGGAAACACAACTTGCCGTTTATCCTCCTGGGAAAAAAAATCACATTCTTGTCCCACAATAATATTTTCTTTTCGATATCTGTTTCCCGGTAATAAAATTTGTGATTACGGTAATACTTTTTATTTACCCTGGCAGCCGATTCCAGAAGATATACGAATTCGACATAGGTGACGGGAGGTACAATTATTCCGCGCTTTTCAAAATTCTTCAAGTCGGTAGAAACAGCTAATGCTCCCTGTGCATTAATTCCATCATAAGCCGTATAGGTTAGATAGTACAAGCCATCAATCTTTACAATGCGGGCATCTTCGACACCGTGCGATTCGTATTCGTATTGAGAAGTAATGACAGGTTTATCGCTTCGTTCTCTGATCGTAAGCGGGCCGTCGAGTTCGCAATAACCGATGGTGGAATAATTCCCTTTTCGCACAGCCCGGTAAAAAAGGTGAACCGTATTACCCTCTTGCATGACAGCAGGGTTCAATACGCCTTCGTTTTCGAATTCGAGTTCTGTTTTGTTAAGTAAAATGCCTTCTTTTTTAACTTCTATCATATTTTTATTTTTTATTTGAACCTTTATACCAATTGCATAGGATTATTCATTTATGAGTCGGTTGATTTGAACTGATTTTCAATAAGTTTATTTTGTCAAAATTGAATTTCCTTTTTGCATCTCTGAGGATCCAGAAGATGACCCCGCTTATCAATGCTGCAAAAAAGCACCATACTGAAGCGAGATATTGCCAAAAAAATACTGCTGTAACTACACATGATAAAAACATTAATATACCTAAAAGATGCGTTCTTTGAATGCTCGAAACAAAAAGAGGAGTGATAGAAGCAATAAAGTAGACTATAAAAGCCAACGCGGTCAAAGATTTAGGGAAATCAGACCTATACTGAATATGATAACCCATAATTTGCGGGGTGACATTGAAAAACAATAAACAAAAAGCATAATACAATGACACTGATACACCCATAAAGAGAAGAATCCTCAATATTCTTTTTCTTTTTTTATTCTCTTCCATGAAGAAAACTGAAAGAGGAATCATCATTGGCCAAAGAACCTCAGCCATTATTAAAAATATATATTTACTAAATATATGAACAGTACCATATTCTGGATTTCGTAATGTTAACCATAAACAACCTTCAGCAAATTGTTGTAACCCAAAAAATAATGGAATACTCGCAAATACGAGCTGAGAAGGTTTATGGACTTCCTTAACAGTAGCAACACCTATAGTAGAAATGATAACCCCTCCTGCAAAACTTGCCTCTGCTGAAAAACACATATGATTTCTCTTTCTATTAGTAAGTATTTAAAGCTTATTATATTAAAAATCTCTAACCAAAAAAAAACGATTATTAGATAATGATACAATTATTAAATGGATATTAGCTTTTTTCCCACAGCCTCGCTGCCAACGTATGTCGGCTACACGCCGTACCTTTGCGAACTATTAATGACTCGTTCCATATGAGCATCAGTGTGGAACGACCACAATAATCCTTTTCAACAAAGGGAGCGGCGTTGATACTGCTGTTATGTGAAGTGACGGCTGAGAGGCACAAATGTTAGATAAACCATAACGGTTGGACATATCCTAACTTTATAATCATAATTGCCACAAGTTTCAATTCCCCATTCTTTGACCACGGGTTTCCAAATATAAGTTTTTATTTCTTATGATTTTTCTATTCTTTTCAGGTATTGTTATTTCTTCCTTGCTTTCGAGTACGCTATTGCTGCCGCTTGCTTTTGTGCCTGTTTCATCGACTTTGGGCGGCTCGTTCCTGTTGTTCCCTTCTCCTTATAATTGTGAAGCAGCTCCTTCACGTTTGAGCTGATCACTTTCTTTGACTTTCCCTTTTTTAGCGGCATCTTCTTGTGTAATAATTTTTCTTTTCTGAACCAACCTTTTCACTGATTCCTGAGCGAAACGTATAACATCAATATAGTAAAATTACTATTCATTTTTATGCGTGTTATGTGACGTATCGGTCGCAGATCAAGAAGATATCTCATCAATAAATTTCGACGTTCTAGCTTTATATGTCCGTTTCCTGTAATCAAATTGAAATTGCTTAAGATCAACTTTATGAACATTTTTACCGGTCCATTCCACCGTTGAAATAAGATGAAGTTCCTTTTTTGCTCTAGTCATTCCAACGAATAGCAATCGACGCTGAGCTTCAATTGAGTCAATGCCTTGCTGCTCATTCGGCAAGATCCCCGAGAGCAAGCCGTTGACTATTACATAGTCTGATTCAAGCCCTTTAGACTTGTGAATAGACATCACATTTATTTGGCTTTCCACAAACTCTTTTTGTTTTCTCAATTGGCGGTTTAATGTTTTTACTGAGGCCTCAAGGTCGTTCAAATCAAGCAATTGCTCGTATTGTGTAAAAGCGGATTCCATTTGACAAAGATTCTGGAAAGTTGGTTGATTCACAAGAGCACTTGCCAGGATTTGTGAAATGCCTTTCATTTCAATGAGTTCATCAATTAATTGATCTTCGTTAAAACCCTTTTGAAAGCGTGATTTGAGATGATTTATGATTTTCTGTTTGTTAAGTGATCTCGTTGTAATTAGAACGTAAGAGTAGAAAAAGCAACTTGTTCGAACCGTAAATTGAATTCAATGACCAGATGTGAATAAGCGTTTGCTCATCGATTGGTGGAAGCCAAAAATCAACAAAGCTGATTTGGTTTTCAGTAAGCATTGTTCGTAAAGAATTTACAGCAAACCCTACAGGACTTAAGAGTAGAATACTAGCATTTGGTTCACGGATGTGGATTTGTCTAAGGCAGTCAAATATGTAATTGTCAGATTCCGCTTGAGTCAGAAATTGCTTGATTATTACGGAGCCAGGCTTGTTCGATATCTTCCATTCCTTTTGAATTCGATGCTTATTGAATTTGATGAGCTTCGTAGCTAAGTCCACAACTAAATCTGGACACCTATGGCAAATGTTCTCATTAGAAAGTCGTTCAATTGACGGTTCGTTATATAAGCTGATTATCCCATCAGGGTCAGCATCTTTGAAGCCGTATATGGATTGGTCATCGTCACCCAAAATAATAGATTGATTTGACACTTTTGCCAGTAAGAGAACCAATTGTTGTTCTTGCGGATTAAAATCCTGAAATTCATCGACAATTAGAAGATCCAGATTACCAAGTTTATCTTGTGTATAGGCCGGATTGGTTCGCATGAATGATACGCACTGCAAAATCATTGAATCAAAAGTAATGCACCGTAACATATCACAAGCTACTTCAAAATCTAAATCGAGTTTCATGCATACTTTTCTCAAAGCTGATTCTTCTTCCTTGATAAGAATATGAAGAGTTGGAAGATGGTTAAGAACTAACGCAAAACTGTGGAGAGTAAAACAGCTGACATTTGAGTGATCAGAAAATTTAGCTTTTAGTTCATTTACAGTAGCGTTTGTAAACGAAAGAATAAGAATGGATTGGGCATTACTGAAACTCTCCTTAATCAATTCCTTGATTCGACTAGTTTTTCCTGTGCCAGGACCGGCAAGTAGAATTTTCATACTCAAAACCGTTTAGGATTATGATTTCTGCGACAGATATATTACCTAATTAGTGTAAAACCACATCCACCAACCTGTCCGCCATTTGTGTGGTGGAAGGTGGAGAAGTTACGTGTATCCGTCCAAATCGGCATGCTATACGCCATTATTTTTCTCACTTGTAATTTATTTTTTGAATTGGAACCCCTTACTGTATCACTAATAGCCTCATAAGTGAAACAACTGCAAATAAAGTACTCGAGAGATCAATCAAACGCAAATAGAACACTAAAAACTGTCCCCTATTTCGCGTATTGTGCAGGATAGAGGAGCAATCATGGTGTCTCCCGTCTTAGCTCTTTACCGAGTATCTCATTTTCTAAATCTTTTCTTTTCTTCTATTACAGAAAATCTGTATCTTACCAAGGTTCACTTTTAGATTCCTTCTTCGATGAAAAATTAGTGGAGACCATATGAAAAATATTTTTCTTTCGTTGTGTGTTCTATCGTTTGTCTTTGTATCAATCTCTCTTGCTCAAATAACTACCTCGGGGTTATCAAAAGCTGAAGACTTGAACAGACCGGTGTACGGTTTGGGGTTGTCGGCAGGATGGGGTTCGGGTGTCGGACTAAGTTTTCGTTCTCATTTTCCATCGAAATCATCGCTTCAAGCAGTTTTTGGAATTATTAAAACATCGGACAAACTTGCGATGAGCGTTGGCGGTGAATATCAATATGATCTTGTGAGGAACAATGCAATACGATTTTTTATTGTAGGCACAGTCGCGTATTTCTACCATGGCGCTGAATTCAATGAAGTAGAAGGTCCATTTCGGATGGGTGGAGGTATCGGCGGTGAATTTTATGCGCAAAATGCACTGCATATAACAGTTGAGGGTGTGTTTGTTTATTTTTCAGACGGCAGGGTTATTCCTCTCCCGCAAATTGCCGCACACTACTATTTCTTTTAACAGAAAAACATGCTCGCATCGCATGTAGTTGTCACACATTCACTCAAGATTCCGCTTGCCGAACTGCAATTTCGCACAAGCCGAAGCGGTGGACCCGGCGGGCAGAACGTCAACAAACTCGAAACACGTGTTGAACTTTTGTTCGATGTCGCTCGTTCGCCCTGCATACCTGAACGTCTTCGCCAGCGCTTATTGAGAAATCTATCCTTCAAACTTGATTCTTTAGGCGTTCTGCGAGTTGTTGCTCAGGACTCTCGCAGCCAATGGAAGAATAAACAGTTTACCATCGAAAGATTGGCAGCGCTTCTCAAATCTGCATTGAAAGTACGCAAGAAACGAATTTCTACTAAGCCGACTAAAACTGCTCGCGAAGACCGCCTTCGTATGAAAAAAGTCCGAGGTGAAACAAAGCGACTACGAAAAGTCATTATTGAGTAGAAGCATTCTCGTTGGTGTAACTGTCTGCAGATTGTTCCGTATATTAATTCAGTAGTCCATAGAAAGAATAAATACCATTATCGGGAGTTTGCTATGAAAAAACTCTATCGCTCACAAACTAACAAAAAGATTGCAGGAATCTGCGGAGGAATCGGTGAAATGACAGACACTGATCCCACCATTATCCGTATTGCAATGGTTGTGCTTGGCTTAGCAACCGGGTTCTTTCCATTCTTTATTGCTTATGTACTAGCATGGTGGATTGTACCAGTTCGCTAGTATAATCAACATGGTAATTGAAACTTTTTGCCTCGTGTTTGGTGTTGTATCTATGGAAGAAATAATTGAGAGGATACAACAATGATACATGCAATGAGATTGGTGTTGGCGATTGTGTTCACATGGTCAGTAACAATCTACGCACAAACTGAGGAGAAACTTATGGAACAACAACCAAAGCTTTATTCGTTTTCCATGAAAACAATTGACGGAAAGGATAAACCGCTTTCTGAATACAAAGGCAAAGTCTTATTGATTGTGAATGTTGCTTCAAAGTGTGGTCATACGCCGCAATACAAAGGGCTTGAAGCAATCTATGAAAAGTACAAAGACCGCGGATTTATGATTCTTGGTTTCCCTGCAAATAATTTTCTCTGGCAGGAGCCGGGTACAAATGATGAGATTAAGAAATTCTGCACACTGAATTATGGTGTTACATTTGACATGTTTTCAAAGATCAATGTCAAGGGAAGCGATCAAGACTCACTCTATCAGTATCTCACGAAAGAATCTCCTGTTCCGGGAGTTGTAACATGGAATTTCCAAAAATACCTTGTGGATAGGAAAGGGAATGTGGTAGAAAAATTTACGCCAGGAACAAAACCTGAAGAGAAAGAAGTAACCGACAAGATAGAACAACTCTTGAGTGAAAAGTAAATCACTTGAGCGATGAGTGGTACTCTCCAAGCCGGTCCTGCAAAGCGGGGCTGGCTTTTTTGTTTTTTAACGTCGGTTGATACTCCCCAAAAAAATTGGTATGTTCATCTGCATCATGGCTGACTTTTTCCCATTAATCCGTTCAAAACAATTAAAGCCAATATGGGAATTCAGCACAGGCGTGCTTATTTGGCGAATATTTAATTCGTCACACAATACAATCATAGGTGAAACGCGAAATCAAGAAGCAAAATCGACGAGTTTTTTCTGTGTCGATGCGCGTACCGGCAAATCGTTATGGAAGGATATTGAATTTGATGAACCGTGGTGGATAGGAATCGAAAAGGTTTATGACAAATGGATAATTTTGCATAGATTTGCCAGGCCTGATATGCCGGAACATCGCGGCATTCATATGGTTGAACTTGCAACGGGCAAGCTTTTATGGAGAAACGATGACTTGACCTATTGGTTTGTGCATGATCAAAAACTTTATGCATATAAATACATTTTCGAAAAACGTCTCGGATACGAAATCGATATCAACACGGGAACAGTGCTCAATGAATATGCCGATACTCTGGATTCCTTACACGAATTACGCAGACAGATCCTACAAGAAGAATCTGATGGCATGCAAGGCACGGAGCTTTTAGAATTATATAATCAAGAACAGATCGATTCGGAAGTAGCAACTAGTATTCGGCAGATCACAGGAGGCAATGCCTTAGAAGGTCGAATAGAATATCTCCTTCGGAGCAATATCCTTTTGGTGAGTTATTATCGGAAAGAGAATTCTTCGGCATCGTCGACATTAGAAAATATCTTTACCGTGTACGACACAGAGCGAAGAAAAAAAAGATTCAGCGAAATAATTGTAAAGGGCGTGCAAGCCCCGAGTCCTGATACATTCTTTGTAAAAGATGAATTTGTGTATTTCATCAAGAATCAAAACACATTGACAGCATTGCGACTATGGAAGTCATAACAGAGCATATCAAAGTGTCGACGAAGGGGAATTCGGAAGTCGTTGATATTACCGAAAAGGTTGCCGCTCTCCTTCATCAACAGAAGTTGAAAGAAGGAAATGTGACTATCTTTGTTGTCGGTTCGACTGCATCGATAACAACCACAGAATTTGAACCGGGATTGCGAAAAGATATTCCGGAGATGTTTGAACGACTTGCACCAAGCAGCTCTCGCTATCACCACGATGATACATGGGGAGATGGAAATGGTCATGCGCATATACGGGCTTCGTTTCTAGGACCATCGATTGTTGTTCCTTTTTCAGAAGGGAAAATGCTGCTTGGAACTTGGCAGCAAATCGTACTAATTGATTTCGATACAAGAACACGTCATCGCGATATTGTCATTCAATTCATGGGAAAATAAAACAATGAAAACTTACCGAATTAAAACAGTCGATGCATTTACCAAAAAACCATTTGCGGGAAACCCAGCGGGCGTGGTTCTCGATGCCGGCGGATTGACGGACACTCAGATGCAGCTCATCGCGCGCGAGGTGAATCATCCGGAGACTGCGTTCATTCTTCCGGCAACGGAGCGGGATGCGAATGTACGCATCAGATGGTTTTCTCCCTTGAGTGAAGTTCCGCTGTGCGGGCATGCGACCATTGCGAGCTTCCACGCACTTGCTGAAGAGGAGTTGGAAGGAATGAGCACGAATGGTCAGCATTACTTCCGTTTGCAGACGAAGAGCGGTATTTTAGCTGTGCGAGTTGAGAAGAATTTCTACGACACAACAATAGAATTTGAACTTCCAGTACCGAAATTCAAGGTCAAAAAGAAACTTCCTGCAACAATGCTGCGAGCGCTTGATCTTACGGCAAAGGAAATAAAAAAGGATTTGCCAATTGTCACGGATTTGTATCTCTATATTCCAGTGAATGGTCTTGCAGTGATAGAAAAAATCAAACCGAACTTTTCCGCATTGACGAATGAGTTAAAGAAAATGAAGCTGAATGGAGTGAGCCTGTTCTCACTCGAGACAAAAGAAAAGGACTCAGCAGTGCATTCACGGTTTTTCGCACCGAATTACGGCATCAATGAGGATCCCGTCACTGGATCGGCAAATGGTCCGCTTGGATGCTACCTTCAAAAGTATGTGTTATCTGCTGGATATCCTGTTGTATGCCGGGAATTATCAGATGGCAGATTGGAATTTGTTGGAGAACAGGGAGACGAGATTCATCGAACAGGAAGAGTAAAAATACGCGTGCATTTGAGACAGAAAGAAATTGAAAGCATCAGTATTGCCGGTGAAGCTGTAACAATTATGAATTCAATTTTAAAGATATAACCGGCAAAAAGGAGAAAAGGAATGGAGATGAAGACCATCATTTTTGCAATTGTATTAGCAGGAGCGTTTGGAGCATTCGGAATCAGCTTGCGGCGTATGATCGCTCTTATTTCCACAGGTAAACCAGAGAATCGGTTGGATCACCTGTGGGAACGCTTCAAAAAAATGATGGTGGTAGCTATTGGACAGACAAAACTCTTTCGTGAGCCTATTGCAGGATTGATGCACGCATTTATTTTCTGGGGATTTCTTGTCCTGTTGTCATCCGTTCTGGAAGCCATCGGTGAAGGACTGAATCCAGGATTTTCTTTCCGCTGTATCGGCATTCTTTATCAACCATTGGTGTTTTTTCAGGATATCTTTGCGGGCCTGGTGATTATCGGAATATGCATCGCTTTGTTTAGACGTTACGTTCTTCGTCCAAAACGTCTGCAGGGCGATCGGCATGCTCAGATCGATGCCACAGTGATTCTCTTCACCATCTTCCTGATTATGGTGAGCCTGCTCGGACAAAATGCAACACGTTTCCAGTTGGGAACAAATGATGAAGGCCGTATTCTTTCTTCAGCTATGAGTTCGATTCTTGCTTCTTCAGATGCTTCCACAAGTCATCTCCTTTTTGAAATTTATTGGTGGATACACATCGTTCTGGTTCTCGGATTTCTGAATTACCTACCGTACTCAAAACATGCGCATGTGCTCACATCGGTGCCGAATGTATTCCTCACTTCACTGAAACCAAGAGGTGCTCTGACGCCGATTAATCTTGAAAAAGAAGGGATAGAAAAATTCGGTGCTACAGATGTCGACGACCTTACATGGAAGCAATTACTCGACGGATTCACGTGTACGGAATGCGGACGCTGTACTGCAGCTTGTCCGGCTAATATTACAGGCAAGCTCCTCTCGCCAAAAAAGATTATGACCGATCTTCGGCACCGTACGGTGGAAAAAGGAAAGCTGTTATTGAATGGTAATAGAGCAGCAACACTCAAAGAAGGCGAGAAAAATCTATTAGAAAATACACTTCTTCATAATTATATCACTCAGGAAGAACTTTTTGCCTGTACGACGTGTATGTCCTGTATACAGGAATGTCCGGTGAATATTGAGCATATTCCCGCAATAGTGGATTTGCGCCGAGGCCTGGTATTGATGGAATCCAGTTTTCCACCGGAAGTACAGGTTGTATTTAAGAACCTCGAGACAAATTTTAGTCCGTGGGCATTCCCGGCAGCGAGTCGTGCGGATTGGACGGAGGGTATGAACATTCCGCAAATGTCGCAGTCACAGGATGCAGAGATTCTCTTTTGGGTGGGTTGTGCTGGTGCATTCGATGCGCGTTACACAAAAGTGACGCAAGCCTTCGCAAAGTTGATGCAGAAAGCAGGAATTAAATTTGCAATTCTTGGAACCGAAGAAAAATGCACTGGTGATTCTGCGCGTCGAATTGGAAATGAATATCTTGCTCAAATGCTGATGAAAGACAATATCGCGACGTTGAATAACTACAGCGTAAAAAAGATCGTGGCAACATGTCCGCATTGCTTCAATATGTTGAAGAACGAGTACCCGCAATTTGGCGGTAATTATGAAGTAGTTCATCACACTGACTTTCTGGTAAAGCTTATCAATGACGGTAAGTTGAAGGTAACAAAGGAAGAAATAGCAACAGTAACATTCCATGACTCATGTTATCTCGGACGTTACAATGATATCTATGATCAACCGCGGGAAATTCTTGATGCTATTCCCGGTGTGAATACGGTAGAAATGAAACGATCGAAGTCGAGAGGATTGTGCTGTGGTGCTGGCGGCGGCAGAATGTGGATGGAAGAGCATGAAGGGAAACGAATCAACGTTGAGCGAACAGAAGAAGCGCTCACGCTGAAACCGAATGTAATCGGTACGGCTTGTCCGTTTTGCATGACAATGATGGAGGATGGTGTCAAAGACAAAGGAGCAGCCGAGACAGTAAAGGTGAAAGATGTTGCGGAGATGCTGTTAGCGGTGGTAGAGTAACAACAGAAAGAATGCCGATAACCAAAATCATACAGGTTTCCACAGAACATCCGGATGCTGATAAGATTCAATATGCAGTGGGAGTGCTTCATGCAGGAGGGTTGGTAGCTTTTCCAACAGAGACTGTATATGGGCTCGGTGCCGATGCCTTAAATGCCGAAGCTGTACAAAAAGTCTTTGAAGCCAAGGGAAGGCCGTCGGATAATCCGCTCATCGTGCATATTGCATCATTGGAAAATGTTCAGCAATTTGCAGCATCGGTTTCCGAGAAAGGACTGCAGCTTGCTCGGCGATTTTGGCCCGGTCCGTTGACATTAGTGTTTCAGAGAAAAATAAATGTTCCTAATGGTGTAACAGCGGGATTAGAGACTGTAGCACTGCGAGTGCCTGATCATCCGGTGACACTGGAATTGCTTCGGCAGTTCAAAGGTGGTATCGTTGGACCAAGTGCAAATGTTTCGGGAAAACCGAGTCCGACTTCCGCAGAACATGTGTACAACGACTTGAATGGAAAGATCGATCTTATCATCGACGCTGGATCAACAACGATAGGAGTCGAATCGACTGTGCTGGATGTAACCGTTGATCCTCCGGTTATTCTGCGGATCGGTGGATTAAGCAAAGAAGATATAGAGAAAGAAATAGGAGAGGTGCGTTGGACCAATGCAATAGAATTGCTCCGACGCTCTCCGGGTACGAGGCATCGTCATTATGCTCCCCATGCACGTGTGATTCTGTTCGCGCCGGCAGATGAGGAAAAGTTTAGACAGTTTATCCAGCAAAATAAAGCGCAGCAGAAGAAGGTCGGATCGATTACATATTCAAAGGTATTAGCGGGCATTGAGCAGTCTTCATTCCATGTGATTCTAGAATCTTCGATTGAACATGTTGCCAGGAATCTGTTTAAAGCATTGCGTGAATTAGACCGGCAGGAGGTAGATGTCATTCTGGTAGAGAGTGTAGAAGAAAAGGGGCTTGGTGCGGCAGTAATGGATCGATTACGCAAAGCCGCACTTCATAACGGTTGAGAAAAGCACTTCTCCCCATGTTCGCTCCTTCATGGAGAGAAGATAACGGGACAGTGTCGAATACTATCATAGCAGGAGATAAAAATTATGATTCTTTTAGGTACAGACAAATCAACAAATCCACTTGTTGCTATTCTCTTGGGAAGTACATCGGATGCCGATACTATGGAGCCGGCAAGACAGATTCTGAAAGAGTTTGATGTCTCTTGTGAAGTAAAAGTACTTTCAGCGCATCGCACACCCGAACAGACCATCGAATATGCGAAAGCCGCAAAGGGAAGAGGAATAAAAGTGATCATTGCAGGCGCAGGCGGTGCAGCACATTTAGCGGGTATCGTCGCCGCTGTCACGACGCTTCCGGTGATTGGTGTCCCGGTGAAGTCTAAGACACTGAACGGTTTTGATTCATTGCTTTCGATGGTTCAGATGCCTGCAGGAATTCCCGTTGCTACGGTTGCTATCGATGGTGCATTAAACGCCGGTTTACTCGCACTCGAAATACTTGCACTCAGCAATTCAGAACTCAGTACAAAACTTGATGCCTATCGTACAAAAATGCAGGAGAAAGTACTGAAGTCTTCTGCATGATGACACCCGGAAAATTATAATTTATTCTCCCCGGTTGTTTTTTATCGATATAAAAAGCAATTGGTTTTGAAACAACATTCTGCTACCTTACAGTGGTAAGCAGGAAGGAGATTACTCCCTGCCTGGACCTGCCAAACAAAACGACATTCTTTTTCTTTATCACATACTACAGACCCATGAAACTTGATCAATTCATAAAAAAATTTCTTCCTCATGATGACCATTTCTTTGTTTTATTGGAAGAATCTGCACAAAACCTGGTGAAAGCCGGAGTAGAACTAAAAAAACTTCCCTTCTGTAAGAAGCAGTCTCAAAGGGAAGAAATCGCTAAGCGAATCAAAGACATCGAACATGACGGCGATTCGATCACACATAATATTTTTTCTGAACTCAACTCCACGTTTGTTACTCCCCTGGACCGGGAAGATATCCATGAGCTTACATCTGCCTTAGATGATGTTCTTGATCATATGGATGGGTGCGCACATCGGTTTGTCATGTACAAAATAACACGTGTGCCGAAAGCCATCCCCCAGCTTATCGACGTTTTAATTCTCTCCATCAACGAACTAAAAAACGGTGTTCATCTCTTACGCAGCTTAAATAAGATTGACCTTCTTGAAGATACATTCAAAAAGGTCAATGAATATGAAAATCAAGCCGATGAAATTTTTGACCAAGCTGTCGCGGATCTGTTCGCTAAAGAGAAAAACGCCATCCAGATCATCAAACTGAAAGAAATTTTGGTCGGACTAGAGACGGCAACTGATAAATGTGAGGATGCAGCAAATGTTCTTGAAGGTATCCTGATCAAGCATAACTGACGGGATATTCGCATACATGATACCTCTCATTCTCTTCATTGTTTTCATTGCATTGATCTTTGACTTCCTCAACGGATTTCACGATGCAGCAAATTCTATCGCTACCATCGTTTCAACGCGGGTTCTTACTCCGCGTAAAGCGGTGCTCTGGGCTGCGTTCTTCAATTTTGCAGCGGCATTTATTTTCACAGGTCATAATGTTGCCAAGACCATCGGTAAAGGTCTTGTGACGGCAAACCTCGTCACAGAATATGTAATTCTTGCAGCATTGCTTGGCGCTATAGTCTGGAATCTCATTACGTGGTACTTCGGCATTCCATCAAGCTCTTCCCATGCATTGATGGGCGGATTAGGCGGAGCAGCAATTGCTCGAGCCGGTTTCGGTTCCATCCTCTGGAGCGGTTGGACGAAAACGGTTATCTTCATCGTCGTCGCACCGATGCTTGGTATGGTGATGGGATTTGGTATGATGTCGGTACTGATGTGGCTGTTTCATAAACGCCCATCATCTAAAATCAACGGGATTTTCAGGAAACTTCAGCTCGTTTCTGCTGCATTCTATAGTCTTGGTCATGGAGCAAATGACGCGCAGAAAACGATGGGAATTATCACGATCCTTCTCATCAATGCAAAAATAATTTACACGAGCAGTCCTGATGACTTTCCTGTTAAGTGGTGGGTTATTGTTCCGTGTTACACGGCAATCGCTCTAGGTACAATGTTCGGTGGTTGGCGCATTGTGAGAACGATGGGGCAAAAAGTGACAAAGTTGAAACCTGCAGGTGGTTTCTGTGCTGAGACAGCCGGTGCATTTACATTGCTCATTACAGCATTTAGCGGTATTGCCGTAAGTACAACACATACGATCACAGGTGCGATTATGGGTGTAGGTGCAACCAAACGTCTATCGGCGGTGAAGTGGGGACTTGCAGGAAGAATTGTTATTGCTTGGATTATCACGATTCCTACATCGGCGCTTGTCTCTGCTGCATGTTATTGGTGCATTGCAAAGTTTCTGTAATTCTTGACATCAATAATATCGTTTTTTGAATAAGAAGTTTTATACATCACTCTTTCCCGCCGAGTAGCGAATCACATCTACTTTTTCAAGTGTCACGATTGCGCCGCCGGCAGATTCAAGCATCTCATCAACGATGGTTAGGGATGATTTGATTAACTTTCTGACAAATATTCTCTCACTGATCAATACAAAATAGCTTTAATTTCCGTTATATTAATCTATTTGAGAACATAGTGCAACTCAAGATAACAAGATAATATAGAAAGTACTAGAAAAAATAAAAAAGTGACAGCGGCGGCTTGAAAGGACTCTCTGATCAATCGTTTGCGGTCAAATTTATGTTTTTCTAATTCGTTCCAAGTAACGACGAATGCCATGAGTGAAGCGAGAAATCCGAATACAGAACCAATAGAAAGAAAAATATTCAACACATTTCACCAATAGCTATGAGGCGCACAAGCACTGCAAGTCTTATCTAAATTGCTTCAACAAACCAAATATTTTCTCACATAGTATATTGATATTTATTCAGGTATTGATTTGAAAGTCGATTTACCTGCAAACCTTGCTTGTTTACCAAGTCCTTCCTCAATTCGTATGAGTTGATTGAACTTTGCGATGCGTTCGCTGCGGCAACCAGATCCTGTTTTCAAATGTCCGGCACTGACTGCAACCGTTAAGTCGGCTATTGTTGTATCTTCGGTTTCACCGGAACGATGAGAAACAAAGCAATTGTAATTATTTTTCTTTGCCAACTCGATGGTATCGAGTGTCTCTGTAACGCTTCCGATTTGATTCAGCTTAATAAGCACAGAATTTGCAACGCCTTCTTCGATTCCCTTTTGAAGAATTGCCGGATTAGTGCAGAAGATATCGTCACCCACCAACTCGATCTTTGATCCAAGCTCTTGTGTCAACATTTTCCAACCTTTCCAATCGTTTTCAGCCATACCATCTTCCAATAGAACGATAGGATATTGACGAACCCAATCAGCCCACTGCTTTACCATTTCTTCAGAAGATTTTGTCGATTTATTAGATTTGAAGAAGAGGTATTTGCCATCATCCCACATTTCACTTGCAGCGGGATCAAGACAGATAGAAATATCTTTGCCAGGTTGATAGCCTGCTTTTGTTATGGCATCGAGAATAACTTCGACCGCTTCGACATTGGATTTTAAGCTCGGAGCAAATCCGCCTTCATCTCCCACGGCGGTATTGTAATTTTTCTTAGAAAGAACGCCTTTTAACGTGTGGAATGTTTCGATCCCCATACGGATCGCTTCAGCAAAGCTTGGAGCATTGTGCGGTGCGATCATAAATTCCTGGAAGTCAACATTGTTATCGGCGTGCTTGCCGCCATTGATAATGTTCATACAGGGAACCGGCAAGAGAGCAGCATTCGAACCGCCAAGATAACGATACAATGGCAACCCTACAGAACGTGCAGCTGCGTGTGCTGTTGCCATCGAGACAGCGAGAATAGCATTGGCACCGAATTTCGACTTATTAGAAGTTCCATCCAATTCGGTCATCTTCGTGTCAATTGCACGTTGAGTTGTAACATCCATTCCGATAAGCGCAGGCGCGATCTTCTTATTTACATTCTCAACTGCTTTTAAGACACCTTTTCCAAGGTACCGTGACTTATCTCCATCACGGAGTTCTACAGCTTCCTTCTCGCCCGTGGATGCACCCGAAGGAACAATTGCTCTTCCTATTATTCCATTATCTAGTTTAACTTCTGCTTCAACAGTCGGATTACCTCGTGAATCGAGAACTTGTCGTGCGTGAATGGTCTTGATAATCATCGTGTGTCTCCTTGTTCTTTTATTGGTTTCGCAAAAGTGATTCCGTCATATACTTCATTTTTTTTCAACCTAAGATATTGTCGTCTCATACAATCGGTTATATCGTACACATAGCCGATTTTTAACTCCAGCATTTGATTCAATTGCGGCGTATCAGAGTCGATAGCTCCATTACCCGTTCTCTTTGCTTTACCAACATATTCAAGATGTTGATCAAGGTCTCTTTCTTCCCAAAACACTTTATTGCAATGCCGACACCGGAATTGCTTACCGCTGAATTGCTCGATAGCGTACGGAATGCCTTTTCGCCGGCGAAACTTGGCGCTAATCTTTGGCATCATAAATCAAACGTCTAAAAAGTCGTTTCATTTTCCGTGGCTGTATCGGATGATCTCCGCTTTTTCAAGCGTTATCATCGCCCCGCATCCAGATGTCTCAATCATTTGTTCTACAGTGGGCAGGAAGTTTTTTATCTTCTCTTCAGTATCTACGATTTCAATGACTATCGGGAGATCTTCGGATAACCGTAGAATTTTTGCAGTGTGGATTACGCGGCTGTCGGCACCATAGCCCTCGATACCACGCAACACTGTACAACCCGCGAGCTCTTTTTCCTTCGCGGAATGGACAATTGCTTCAAATAGTGCTTGGTGGTGAAACTTGTCAGACTCACCAATAAATATGCGTAAGAGTTTACCGTCACCTGCGAGTTTCATAAATCACCTCTTCCGGTTAAATTAATTTGCCGATTAAAGAACCAACATGTGTTCCACCCAATCCTAGCGCAACGGATAGTCCGACATAGAGAGATGCTCTTAAGAATTCACTATCATGCATCATCGCGATTGTTTCATAACTGAACGTTGAGAAAGTTGTAAAGCCGCCGATTATCCCAATAGTAAGGAAGATGCGAAGTGAAGGATTACCAATAAATCGTTCTTCCAATGCCGACATAAGAAAACCGATAAAGAAGCATCCCACGATATTAACGATGAGAATCCCATACGGGAACTGACTTCCTGTATATCGTGGTATCAGACCTGATAGCCAATACCTGAGTGATGAACCCAACCCACCGCCGAAAAATACATATAAATAATTACGAAGCATATCATCCTCTCATAAAACGAAAAACTCCTACGTCGTAAGCAATCTGCCTCGAGGTAGGAGTCATCAATTCCTCTATGGAATAATTTATGGCGAACTCCATCGCCAAAATCAATCTACAGAATTTACAGCAAAATATCAAATTTAGAAATTCTACAGGAGGATTCTACAACCACCCGATTTCTTTATACCATTGAAATGTTTTATTCAAGCCATCATAAATGGATGTTGAAGTCTGAAATCCAATCTGCTCCCGGATTTTTCGCGAATCACAAACCCAATGATTTTGCAAAAGATCTCGCGCCTTTTCAATGTTGAGGAGTGCCGGTTTCTTTCCAAAAGCTGAAAAAAACTGCGCAATCCCTGCCATCGAATAGAAAAGTCCTTTGGGGAAATGTACATGAATCGTTCGTTTATGGACCAATGTTGCAATATAATCGATGAGAGATGCGAATGTAAAAATGGTCGGATCTGAAATATTATATGTTTGTCCAATCGTCCTTTCATCGATGGATGCCTGAATGATTCCCTTCGCCAAGTCTGGTGCATACACAAGACTCAGTGTTTTCTCAGGCGAGCCGATGATCGGCTTAAGACCGTAACTAACCCATTTAAACATTTCTAAAATATCTTTATCGCGAGGTCCGAATACAGCCGGGGGCCGTATAATAACGATCGGCATCCGATCTGCAAAGTGTCTGCAATGATGTTCTGCCTCAAGCTTCGATTGTGCATACGTCGTGATGGGGTGGCAGGGAGCTGTTTCCGTGAGAGGAATACCTGTAGTGCTCGGCCCTACTGCAGTTAGACTGCTGAGGTAACAAAACTTCTTAAGGTGGCCTATTTTGCTTGCTGCGTGAAGGAGATGTTCTGTCGCTTTTACGTTGCCGGTAAAGAATTCTCTCTTCCGTTTGGCTTTGGTCACCCCTGCAATATGGATGATGTAGTCTACACCTTCCAGACATTTCGAAAGTGATGCAGAATCTAATAAGTCGCCCTTCACAATATCGACAGGCAGACCCTGAAGCCACCTCAGATTTATCTGATGCGGGCGGACAAGGCATCGTACACGATAGCCTTCTTCTAATAAACGCTCAACGGTGTGGCTGCCGATAAAACCGGTACCTCCCGTAACGAAAACCGTCTGGATTGAAACCTCCTCATTCTTGTGTTCATTGACTTTCTTTTCTTATTCAACTATATTAAAAAAAAGCACGAGAAGCAAAAGCCGCTTCATTTCGTGATTATTCTTACCCATGTCCTGAGGAGAATTCATTGGATCTTTTTGAAAAGTGTTGGAATTTTACGCGTGCTGATGAAGTGAAAGCAACCGGTTGTTATCCGTATTTTCACGCTATCGAAGAGAGTGAAGGTCCGGTTGTGAAGATTGGCGGGCGCAAAGTTATTATGGCAGGGTCAAATAACTATCTTGGATTGACGGCACATCCCAAAGTAAAAGAAGCCGCTATCGCAGCGATAAAAAAATACGGCACAGGCTGTTCAGGTTCGAGATATCTCACAGGTACACTTGATCTGCATATCGAATTGGAGCGTCGCCTTGCAAAATTTATGGGGAAAGAAGCTTGTTTACTCTACAGCACAGGATATCAAACGGGACAGGGAATTGTTCCCGTGCTTGCTCAACGCGGAGATTATGTCGTTTCTGATAAAGACAACCACGCAAGTATTGTTGCAGGAACTCTTGTTGCCGCCGGTATGGCGTCTTATACCAATGAGGGTGAAAACTCTGTGGTACGGTATAAGCATAACGATATGGCACATTTAGAACATGTCATTTCGCAACTTCCCGCGGAAGCAGCCAAATTCATCGTGAGCGATGGCGTGTTTAGCACATCAGGCGAAATTGTCAACCTGCCGGACATGGTGAGAGTTGCACGAAAGCACAACGCACGCATAATGGTCGATGATGCACACGCAATCGGTGTGATAGGAAAAGGCGGCCGGGGAACAGCAAGCCATTACGGTCTTGAAAAAGAAACCGATCTCACGATGGGAACATTCAGCAAAACCTTTGCTTCGCTAGGTGGATTTGTCGTAGGTGAAGCGAAAGTCATTGATTATCTCAAACACAGTGCACCGGCTCTTATCTTCAGCGCAAGTCCAACACCTGCATCAGTCGCAGCAGCATTGGCAGCGCTTGATATTCTCGAAACTGAGCCGGAGCGTGTTGTCAAGTTGCTGTGTAATGCTCGGAAGATGCGCTCGGGGTTGCAGGCGATGGGATTTCGAGTGAGCGAACACGATTCGGCAGTCGTTTCTGTTATCATTGGCGATACAGAAAAAGTGCTGATGATGTGGAAAGCGATTTTCGATGAAGGTGTATTTGTGAATGCATTCATCAGGCCGGGTGTACCTCCTGGTATGGAAATGCTTCGAACGAGCTATATGGCAACGCACGAAGAACATCATCTGAATAAAATTCTCGAAGTATTCAGCAAGGTAGGTAAGAAATTTGGTGTCATCAACTAAGCTCGCACAATTAAGATTATAGATTGTTGAATTGTAAGCCGTAGTTGTAAACACGCTGCGGCTTTTTTATATTATAAGAATATTATTTTGGAGTGATGATGGAAGGATTGATTGTTAGGCCGATTTCCTCGAAGCAGGATACAATTGCGTTTATCCGGTTTCTCTGGAAGGTGTATCGAAACTATCCGGCATGGGTCCCGCCACTCATGATGGATCGTAAGAAGCTAATGGACCGGGCGAGAAATCCCTTTTATAAACATTCGGATGCAGAATTCTTTCTTGCCGAACACGAAGGAGAAGTTGTTGGCAGAATAGCTGCAATCATTAATCACAACCACAACAAAGAACACAGCGAAAACATCGGATTTTTTGGATTCTTCGAATGTATCAACGATCAGACGGTTGCGAATGCACTGTTCGATGCTGCAAGAAAATACTTGCTTGCACAGGGTGTGACGGCAATGCGAGGTCCGGTGAACCCATCGGTCAATGATGAAATTGGTTTGCTCATAGAAGGATTCGATTTAAGCCCGACAGTCATGATGACGTATAACCCGCCATACTATGTCGATCTGATCGAAAAGTATGGTTTCAAAAAAGCAAAAGATTTGTATGCATATTTACTTGATCAAAGAGAAGTGTACACAGATCGTTTTAATCGGGCGCATGAACTTGTCAAGCAGCGACAGAAGCTCACATTCCGAACGTTCGATATGAAGCATTTTCAGGATGAAGTTGATAAAGTGAAGGATGTTTATAATAGAGCATGGGCAAAAAATTGGGGCGCAGTGCCGATGACAGATGAAGAGTTTGATGCGTTGGCTGCGGATCTCAAACCCGTCATTGTTCCGGAGCTTGTCATCTTTGCAGAAAAAGAAGGGAAGACCATTGGGTTTGCACTTTCGCTTCCCGATATCAATGTCGCATTGAAGTATAACAAGAATGGCTATATCTTGCCGGGTTTGTATCATCTTTTTACAAAAAAGAAGAAAATTGATTTGGTACGTGTCATTGTCTTAGGAGTTATTCCGGAGTACTTGAATACCGGTGCAGGTGCAGCGCTCTTTTTTGAGACCGCTGTGAATGCAAGAAAATTGGGATACAAATACGGAGAAGCGAGCTGGATTCTGGAAGATAACGAGCGGATGGTAAAATCTGCAGAAGCAATGTTAGGGAAAATTACTAAGCGATACAGGATTTATGAAATGAGTATATAGATAATAAAATATAATAGGTTCAATATCACGTATGAAAGAGTAAGGTCAAGTATGCCGGTGAAGAAAGTTGAAAAAATTTGGATGAATGGAACGCTCGTCAAGTGGGACGATGCGAAGATTCATGTTCTCTCTCACGTGGTGCATTACGGTTCAAGCTGGTTTGAAGGAATCCGTTGCTACAATACCAAGAAAGGGTCGGCTGTTTTCCGGCTTCAAGAACATGTTCGCCGTCTCTTTGACTCAGCAAAAATTTATAGGGCGCAAGTTCCCTATACAGAATCACAAGTTGCCGAAGCAATTAAACAGACAATTGTTGCGAACAATTTGAAGGCATGTTATATTCGGCCTCTTGTGTACCGTGGATATGGCGATGTGGGTGTGAATCCTTCCGGTTGTCCTGTGGATGTGTCGATCGCTGTGTGGGAATGGGATGCGTATCTTGGCGCAAGTGCATTGGAGCAGGGAATTGATGTCTGCGTTTCATCGTGGCGTCGCGCTGCTCCGGATACATTTCCAACGCTAGCAAAGGCCGGTGGAAATTATCTGAATTCGCAATTGATTAAACTGGAGGCAATAGCCAACGGATATGTTGAAGGTATTGCTTTAGGAGTAGATGGGACAGTAAGCGAAGGAAGCGGAGAGAATATCTTTGTCATCCGAGAGAATGTAATATATACATCTCCGTTGAGTTCAGCCATTTTATCAGGTGTTACGCGCTCATCTGTGGTTATATTGGCAAAGGAGCTTGGATATTCGATTGTTGAAATGGCTATTCCACGAGAGATGTTGTACATTGCAGATGAAATATTCTTTACAGGAACAGCGGCAGAAATAACTCCGATACGGTCGATCGACAAAATCGTTATCGGCAGTGGGAAAGCCGGGCCTGTGACAAAGAAACTTCAAACAGCGTTTTTTGATATCATCCGAAACGGGCAAGATAAACATAATTGGTTGACGTTTGTACGATAAACCATACGGGAGTAAAGACAATGGCAACTTCACAATCTTCAACGGATAATGCACTTTGGCGGAATTTATTTTCCCAACGCGTCATCCGCGAAGGTACGATAGAAGAAGTGTTGAGCAAGGTTCCAGCATTTGCCAATCTTGCACCGAGAGAATTGAAAGAAGTCGCCGTCATTGTCCATAAGCGCGAGTACCGCAGCGGTGAACCTGTGTTCTATCAAGGAGATCCAGGATTAGGAATGTATATTGTCAAAGACGGCGAGGTTTCCATCGTCATCCAGGGAAAAGATGGAAATGAGCGTGAGCTTGCAGTGTTTGGAGACGGAGATTTTTTCGGGGAACTTGCACTTTTAGATGAATCGCCGCGTTCTGCCAATGCTGTCTGCAAAACAGAATGCACGCTCATTGGTTTCTTTCGTCCGGACCTTTTTGAATTAATAGAAAAGAATACAACCTTAGGCATTAAAATAGTACTCAAGCTGGCAGAAATAGTTGCACAACGGTTACGGCATACAGACAAAGAACTTTCCAAGGTGAAGAGTCAACTCGAGCGGCTTCAAGCACAAGAAGAAAGGGATTCCCATGGCGGCGAAAAAGGTTCAACCAAGGAAGAAGGTACCGGCAAAAAAGAATAAACCGGCAAAACGTACACCCATCAAGCTGCAACGTATTCTGGTACCCATCGATTTCTCCGATCATTCGAAGAACGCGCTCAAATATGCAATTTCTTTTGCGCAGCAATTCAAAGCTTCCATCGATCTCATTTACGTTGTCGAACCCATCATCTATCCGGCGGATTTTAGTTTCGGTCAGATCGGGTTCCCCAATGTGGAGGAGGAGCTGAAGGTGCATGGCAATGAAGAATTGGAAAATCTCGTCAAGAAGGAAATCGGCGGAAAAGTAGCATCGCGCAAGGCTGTCCGCACGGGAAAACCTTTTTACGAGATTAACCAGTACGCCCAAGAAAGAGACATCGATCTCATAATCATAGCTACTCATGGACACTCAGGAATGGAGCATATCCTCTTTGGCAGTACAGCGGAAAAGGTTGTCCGGAAAGCTCCTTGCCCTGTCCTGGTTGTGCGAAGCGGAGAGCATGAGTTTGTAAAGGAATAGGGCTGGCTTAAGACCAAAAAGGTAAACAATGCTCTTTCGTTGTGATGGGAAACACACCGTAAAGAAATTGCAGGAATAATAAACCGACAATGAAACGGATGAATAGTTGTGTATATCGACGGGCGGGCTTCGCCTTCGTTGTGCTTAATTTGAGATAACATAAAATATAACTGCGTATGATTGGAATTAAAGATTTTGGATTATTTATTGCATTATCCTGGATATTAATAATAACTCCTGGACCAGATGTCTTATATGTTTTGACCATGGGAATATCCAATGGTAGAAAAGCTGGATTAATTTCAGCGTCTGGTGTGACTTTAGGCATATTTGTTCACACAATATTTGCCGCATTAGGATTATCAATTATCTTGAAAACATCAGCTCTTGCTTTTATGTTTGTTAAGTATATTGGAGCTGGTTATTTAATTTATTTAGGGACTAAAAACGATTTTAGGTAAAAAAGAATTTAATGTAAAAATGTCTGGAGAAATAAAAAGTAATAAGATATTTACACAAGGTTTAATTTCAAATGTATTCAATCCGAAAGTAGCTTTATTCTTTATATCTTTTCTTCCACAATTTGTAAATGTTAAAGGACAAGAAAGTGCTGCAATGCAATTTGTAATTCTTGGATTAGTATTTGCTTTTTTTACTATAATCTTTCTTGCTACACTTGGATATTTTTCTGGATGGATTGGACACTGTCTCATGAAAAGCAATGTGATAGCAAAAAGACTTCAAAGCATATCGGGATTTATTTTAATAGTTTTAGGGATCCGTCTTGCATTAGTAAAACATAATTAGATGAAAATTAAACTGAACACAACGGTGCGCGGGCTTCACCTTTGTTGTGCGAATCGGAGAGTATGAGTTTGTGAAGGAATAGGGCTGGCTTAAAACCAAAAAGGCAGACAAAAGAAATACTCACAGGACATCGGAAAATATTGAATGATACAAGGTCAGATGCCTGTATTGTAACAAACCTCCCGCTGGTTCGTAGAAATGTTATGAGTAATGCAATAAGTAAAAAACCATAGTGAAGAGCATGGGTATGAATGGAATAATTAATCTGCCGCTTTTTATTATTACGTCAGTAATAATAATAGTTGCACCTGGTCCGGATTTTCTATATGTCACTACTCGCGGTGTTTCTCAGGGGAAAAAAGCCGGCACTGTATCCGCTCTCGGCATAAGTGTCGGATTATTAATACACACCTTGTTAGCTGCTTTTGGATTATCGGCTATCATTCAAACATCAAGAATAGCGTATCTTGCAATAAAATATATTGGAGCGGGATATCTCATATTCTTAGGTTTAAAAACATTTATGACAAGAGATCAACTGTTCAGCAGGAATGAAGAAAATGGCAGCAAGAAAAATGTTTTTCGTCAGGGGATTCTCACAAATGTATTTAATCCCAAAGCAATTGTAACCTTTATGGCGTTTATGCCGCAATTCGTTGATATAAAAATAAGTCATCCTATATCGCAATTCTTGTTTCTCGGAGTGATTTTATCATTCATCGCTGTCCTATGGTTCGGAGTTGTTGGTTACTTTGCCGGACTTATAGGCACGTTCATTAGAAAATATCATTTTTTCCAAAATGGAATTAAATATTTAAGTGGTTCTATTTTGATTTTACTTGGATTAAGACTTGCACTGAAAAAAGAATGATAATTTCACTCTTCACCGTTTTTTGCTTTTGCATCTCGAAAAGAAATCGGTGACTATTTTTGTAGAAATGTTCGCTAAAAGAAAACAGCCGGCCGCCTAACCCACCACTGCTGACTGAATGAGTGAGGTACGTTAAGCATGGTGAGCATAGGTCTGGTACAATTTGAAAAGAATTTACATGGAACTTGTTTCTGATAATATATTATTTGTAATATATCAGCGGCGTAGTTTATGCGCTATCCGTAAGAACACAGGAATTACTTGTGGTGTAGTTATACAAGTTCGCAAACATTTTTCAGCAGCTTCACGGTTAAAGATATAATGGATAATTCTATGATAAAATACAGATTACAATCAATAACACTTCTCATAATATTTTTAGGATTTAGTTTCTCAATCTCATCATATGGGAAAACAAAGGATTCATATTATCCGGATGACAAATGGAGGATTTCGACACCGGAAGAACAAGGAATGGATTCAGAAAAAATATTGGAGATGTTCCAAAAAATACATTCTTCAACATTAGATTTTCACAGCATTCTTATTATCAGAAATGGTACCATAGTTACTGAAGCTTATTGGGCTCCTTACAATAAAAACACAACCCACAATGTAAAATCAGCATCGAAGAGTATAATATCAGCATTGGTGGGAATTGCGATGGAAAAAAAATATTTAAATAGTTTGCATCAGAAAGTCACAGAATTCTTTCCTGAATATGTTCATGAATCATCAAAACAAAGCATTTCATTATATAATCTATTAACAATGACGGCGGGATTGAATTGGATGGAAGATTCCGGGCCATCTCCTTATGATCTGGAAAACTGGATTAAAATTCCTATGAGGGATAAACCGGGGGAAAAATTTGAGTATAACACAATGCTGCCGCATATGATGTCTGCCATACTAACAAAAGTAAGCGGGGAAAGCACAAAGAATTTTGCTGATAAATATCTCTTTAACCCTTTGGGTATAAAATCTTATCAGTGGACAAAAAGCTCTGATGGATATTATCATGGCGGATCTGATATTTTTTTAACCCCGCGAGACATGGCGAAATTCGGATATTTATTTTTAAATAAAGGTAGATGGAAGCAACAGCAGATTGTATCCGAGAAATGGGTAAAAGAATCTACATCTCAGAAAGTGAAAATACCTGACAATATTAATTATGCAAAGGATTTGGACTATGGTTATTGGTGGTGGATACAGGAGAAGGGGTATATGGCTTGGGGTGCAGGAGGACAGTACATCATCGTTAGACCCGATTTGGATTTGGTAGTAGTAATTACCGCAAATGGATTTGATACTATCAATCGTTACGGGGAGTTTATGAAGTCGTTTTTGGCGAAGAATATCTATTCAGCTATAAAAAGTGATTCCCCGCTGCCTGCCAATCCCTCAGCGTTCCAGGAATTAAATAATACTATTCTGGAAATAGAAAATCCCAAAGAAATACCTAACAGATCGATGCCAGAAATTGCAGCGAAAAATTCTAATAACAATTATATTTTTGAACCCAATAAAACAGGTTTCAAATCAACGAGTCTCACCTTTGACAAGAACGCTACATGTTCGTGGAGATATTCTTTGGGTGATAAAAAGGTCGACATGCAGGTTGGTTTGAAGGGCAATTATATCATCAACAAAATAGATTTTTCTATGGGAGTTCATCCCGATGGAGAGGAAATAGCTTGCAAAGGATATTGGAAAAATGATGATACGTTTATTATTGAACATCATATTATCGGCGATCCATCAAAACAAATTTTTGAATTACGTTTTCATGATAAAAATGTAACGATGAATATTTCTACTTTTGGCATGAATACTACGATGAAAGGCACAATTGAAAAAAAATAAAAAATGTTTGCTACCAAGCGCCATCCGTTAGGCAACAGAATAATACATTTTTCGGGAGAGTTGAATGTGTGAGAATAGTGTGAAATGGGTCTTCGAACTCGAACAAGGTTTTTCATGGGAATCGGGGTTTACATTCGCAGATGACTTTGCGTTTAAAGATAAAACTGGAATTGTACGATTGATTCTTCTTCGTAATGGAAGGATGATCATCAAAAAGGGATATGCTTGGGATGGGTGCTCTCCGAAAATCTGCATATTTGATATGCTTTTCGGCACTCCTGATGGAGTCGTAGATTCGCGCACAAGAAAACCTAAAACATACTATGCGTCACTCGTCCACGATGCCCTCTACCAATTTCTTCCCGACGGCGTTCCTCTTACTCGAAAGCAAGCAGACGGCTGTTTCCTCAGATTAATGAATGAAACCGGATTTGCCCCTCGACACCTCTATCATCTAGCAGTTCGCATCTTTGGAGGATTGTTCGCACATGTTGGCAGAAAGATTCGAAAATCGAACGGCAGTAGAATCCTTTTACGTGAGCTTGATCCTGGCAAACTATAATGTGCTTGGTCTGTTGCCTATCCAGTGCATCCCCTAAAATTAAGGGAGGACAGGCAGAGTAAAACATTTAAAAGAGGAAATGTCATTGCGAGGAAAGAATCACGCGAAGCGTGATGAATGACGAAGCAATCTGCAACGAGAAGATTACCAAAGGAAAGTCTGCAAGTACAGAAAAAAGATAAAAAGAAAAGTGTGTCATTCCTGAATGCTTTAGTTGGGAATCCAGGGCAAGGTCATCTTAGCGCAAAAAATGAGTTAAAGGACGCACGAGATATCTTGCTTTTAAGCAGAGGAAGACAGATATTTGTTCTGTAAGACATTTCCAGCAGGTGGAGACCAATATGGAAAAAGACAAACCGTTTAATCTAGTAGATGTAAGTGCATTTATTGTATGATAGATAGACAATGTTTATCTAATTAGTAGTAAACCGGCGCGATGAAAGGAGGATACGTCAATGAAATATTTTATTCCTCTTAATACAATCTTATTCCTTCTGGGATGCAAAAAGATTCTGTAACGTCCTTAAATAATTCGATCCCGACGCTAGTGATCTTACTTAATGATTCAGTAAACGTAAAGGTTTGTCAAACAGTTAGGTTAAGTAATGGAGAATTGGTTTTTCAGTTTAATTCTGTACTCGACGATTCTCGCTGTCCAATTGGTGTTGAATGTCTTTGGCAAGGGAATGCTTCTATCCTTCTAAGTTTTCCGAATCACATTGATACATTGAATACATTTTATGAACAAGGTCAAATTGAATATGGGAACTATAAAGTGAGAATGATAGATTTGTTACCGTGGCCGATCTGGCAACAACCTATAGATAAAAATACTTATGTAGCAAGACTCAAGGTGACTCAATAATAGTTGTCGTGCTGGCTATCAGCAACTCAAGCTCGGCTTGTCCAGAAGAATGAATCTCGCATAGTGTATCATCAAAACCTACATTTTACTATCTCATTAAATATCTTTATTTACACCAAAAGACTACTTGACAAATCAGAATCACTTATTTATATTGGAAACGTAAGAAACGATAATAGTTTCCTGATAGAATGAATCAAATGGCTGCAATCATTATAGTATATACCTGTTTTATCATAAGGAAACCTATAATACCATTATAGTTTCTATAGGAGATTCAACATATGTCCGAAAATGATGACGAGACAAGAATAATCGATGCGGCTTCCGACAGATTCATGGATGCCGGCTTCTATAAAGTTACGATGGATGAGATTGCATCGGATCTTCGAATGAGTAAGAAAACCGTCTACAAGTTCTTTCCAAGCAAAGAAACTCTCTTGAAGGCAATCGTTCATGCATTTATGAGAAATGTGGAAGCAGAAGTACAGGGAATTATTTCTTCAGACAAACCGATTGAAGAAAAACTTACGACACTCCTGACATTTATCGGGAAGCAGCTGCGAAAGTTTTCACGTCCATTCATGACAGATGTTCAACGGTTTGCACCGGCGCTCTGGAAAGAGGTTGAAATATTCCGCCGGGAACGAGTGTTGAGCCAGCTGCAGCAGATGTTCAGACAGGCAAAGAAGGAGGGAGTTTTTCGTGAAGATCTGGATCCGGATCTTTTTTTTCTCATATTGACCACGACAATTCAAGGCATTATGAATCCGCAGGTACTCTCTCAGCAGCCATTTTCGGCAGAAGAAGCTTTCAAAGGCATTTTTAGAATTCTCTATGAAGGCGCTTTTACTCAAGAAGCACGTAAACGATTTCAATTGAATAACTGATGTTATGTAACTTCACATGAAAAAAAATCGATCATTTTATTACACAGCTATTCCACTACCCCTTTATCCCCTCCTCCACGAGGAGGGGACATGGGGAGGAGTGCTTTGTTCTTTTTTTAAGATTTCATAAAAAACAACAAGAAAAGTGAATAACCTAAGTCTCATCAAATGAATCATCGAGGTCAGTATGAACAAAACTCTAGCAATTCTTTTTTGTGCCGCTTTTCTTTTTGACTGCAGCGGCGGTGATGGAACGACCATCTCGGCGACCGGAACTATCGAAGCGACGGAAATTACTCTGAGCGCTCAATCCGGTGGACAGGTCAAGCGCATTATAGCCGACGAAGGACAACTGGTCCAGGCAGGCGATACGCTCCTGATCATCGATGATACCGATTGGCAGTATCAATTGGATCAGGCGCGCGGCGGTTACGAGATGGCGGAAGCTCAATTTCAGCTTGCTCTCAAAGGAGCACGGGAAGAAGATCTTATTCAAGCGGAAGCGAATTTTAAAAATGCCGATGATGACCTGAAGCGCATGGAAGACCTCTATCGTGCGAAGAGTGTCACGGAGAAGCAGCTTGACGATGCAAAAACCCGGTTTACCGTCAGTCAGCAGATATGGGAAAAAACAAAACGCGGTTTGCGTAAGGAAGAAATAGATGCAGCACGCGCCCGGCGCGATCAGACGAAGGGGTTGTTTAGTTCTCTTCAAAAAAAGGTGAGTGACTGCAATGTCATCGCTCCGATTGACGGGAGTATCACGAAGCGTTTTGTGGAGCAAGGTGAGCTTGCCGGTATAGGTACGGCCCTCTATCGAATCTCAGACCTCTCACTGATGGATATTACAATTTATGTTACGGAAGTTGATCTTCCGAAGGTTCAACTGAATCAGAAAGCGGTCGTGACTGTCGATGCATTTCCAAACAAAGAATATGACGGGAAAGTGGTGTTCATTTCATCGATCGCGGAGTTTACACCGAAGAATATTCAAACCAATGACGAACGCACGAAGCTTGTGTTTAGTGTTAAAGTGAAAGTACCGAATCCCGATGGTACATTAAAAGCCGGCGTACCGGCGGATGTGATATTGCATGCGGCAAAGAGGTAAGGTTGTTTGTTATGGCTGAAGCCATTATTCTCAATAATGTTGTGAAGACGTTTAGTGAAGGACTGAAAGAGCGTCTCGTCGCTGTAGATCATCTCTCTTTTACTATTGAGCGAGGAGAAATCTTCAGTTTGGTTGGACCCGATGGCGCAGGGAAGACCACAACAATCCGGATGATGTGCGGAATCCTGGCGCCGACGGAAGGAAATATTTCGCTGTTAGGCTATGACATTCAAAAGCAGAAAAGTGAAGTGAAGAAGCACATTGGCTATCTCTCGCAGCGTTTCAGCCTCTATCAAGATTTAACTATCGATGAGAACATCGACTTCTTCGCAGAGATCCACAAAGTGAGCAAGTATAAAGACAGAAAAGAAGAACTGCTGCAATTCACCCGTCTCACTCCGTTTCGTGATCGTCTCGCTGGACGTCTCTCCGGAGGCATGAAACAAAAGCTTGCGCTTGCCTGTACGCTCATCCATACACCGGATATAATCTTTCTCGATGAGCCGACGACAGGAGTTGATCCGGTCTCTCGCCGTGATTTTTGGAAAATATTATCGAGTCTTCTCAAATCTGGAATTACTATTGTTGTCAGCACGCCCTATCTTGATGAAGCCGAGCGAAGCACTCGCGTAGCGATGATGAATCAAGGCAGGCTTCTCAAGTGCGATACGCCGGAAGCTATTAAATCATCTTTTCATTCTGAAGTGATTGAACTCGTTTGCGATAATGTACGCGCTGCTTCGGAAGTACTGCTGCGATCCTTCATGCGAAAAGATATCCAATTGTTTGGAGACCGTCTGCACATCCTGGTTCAACACGCGAAGACGAAAGAAGATGAAATTCTACGAACACTCAAAAAAGAGAAGATTGAAATTCACAGTTACCGGGTTATTCCGGCATCACTGGAAGATGTTTTTATTGCGAGTTTAAATGTATGATAATTGTTCAGAGGTTATTTTGTTAGAAATAGAAAACTTATTCCCTCTTCTCATAGGAGGGGGTTAGGGTGAGGTCAAAGAACAACAGACCCCACCATAGTCCTCCCCTAAAAGGGGAGGATGCCAATAAGAAAATTGTATTATTGAAGAATACATTGAGGGGTTACGATTTAAGATAATATCATGAGGTCTGTATGAAAAAGATTTTATTTTTAATTCCTTTCTTCCTATGCAGTGCGCTCTTTGGTCAACAAACAACGCAGCCATTACGGTTGACTGAATGCATCGCACAGGCATTAGGTCAAAATCCATCGATTCAGATGAGTCAGGCAAAGGTGCAGGCAGCGGAGGCGCGTTCATCGGAAGCGACGACAGTGTTGCTCCCTCAACTGAAATTAACAGGACGTGCGGAAAAATTGAGTGCAGTTGATCCATTTGGGATTAATATTCAGACACCATATTTCAATTACTCTGCCGTGATATTCCCATCAATCAATGAAAACTATGATATGAGGCTTTCCTTGCAACAGCCCCTCTTTACCGGATTCAAGCTGCTGAAGAACCGGGAGATGGCTGAACTGAATGCCGGTGCAAGCCGTGAAGATCTGACAAAGGATCAATCAGATTTGGTTCTGAATGTCATCATTGCCTATTGGAATCTCTTTCGTGCACATAAAGTGGAAGAAGTTATTCGCCAATCGGTTGAACAAATGTTAGAGCACCTCAAAGATATCATGAACCTCACGAAGCAAGGTTTGGCAACAGACGCCGACGTGATGAAAGTGCAAGTGCAGTGTTCAGATGTAAAAGTAAAACACATCGAAGCTCGGAATGCCATTCGCATTGCATCGATGGCGTTGAATAGTATTCTTGGAAATTCTTTGGACCTACAGGTGATGCCGAGTGATACACCGGCAATTTTCCAGGGAATGGATGTGCCGGTGCTCCAAGAAGATTTACATTCACTGCAGAATCGTGCTCGTGATCATCGCCCTGAATTGAAATCGATGCAGTTACGCCGCGATATGAATAGCGCAGGTGTCACTGCGGCAAAAGGGGGCTGGTATCCGCAAGTATTTTTTATTGCAAACTATGATTATGCCAGGCCAAACCAACGAATCGTTCCTCCAAAGGATCGATGGGATGATACATGGGATGTCGGTGTGACGCTTCAATGGAATATTTGGGATTGGCTTGCAACGCAGTATCAAACTGTACAGGCACAAGCCGCTTTGCGTCAGACGGAAGCGGGGATGACGCAGCTGAACGATGCAGTGACATTGGATGTTGCACAAGAATATTTCAATGCCCAGACAGCGAAGGAAAAAGTTGATGTCGCATATGATGGAATGCAGCAAGCGCAGGAATCGTACCGCATGACTTCGGAAAAATTTAAAAACGGTATTACTTCCAACACGGATATGCTTGATGCGGAGATCGCACTTCTGCAGGCAAAGCTCACGCATACACAGTCTGTAGTCGATTGTACTCTTGCATTGGCGAGATTGAAAAGAGCGATAGGAGACAACGAGTGAAGTTGTGGGCTGGCAAAAAAAAACAAAGGATCAGCACTGCGCAATCCGATCTGGAGTATGCAGTCGTTGCCGACCGTTTGACGAAGAAATTCGGAAAATTTGTTGCGGTCGATCACATCAGTTTCAAAGTGAAACGAGGAGAAGTGTTTGGTTTTCTCGGGCCGAATGGTGCTGGAAAGTCGACGACCATTCGCATGCTCTGCGGAATTCTTTTACCGACCGAAGGCACGGCGAGTGTTGATGGGTTTGATATTGCGAAACAATCTGATGATGTAAAAGCACATATCGGATACATGTCCCAGCGATTTTCTTTGTACGAGGATCTTTCCGTTGAGCAAAATATTAATTTCTATGGCGGCATTTATGGCCTTGAAGGCAAGCATTTTGAAGAACGCAAGCGCTGGGCGATTGAGATGGCTGGATTAACTGGCAAAGAGACAATGCTGGCTCACGCGCTTTCAGGCGGATGGAGGCAGCGATTGGCGCTGGGGTGCTCTATTTTGCACGAGCCGCCAATTTTATTTCTTGATGAGCCGACAGGAGGTGTCGATCCGGTATCGCGGCGCAACTTCTGGGATTTGATTTATGATTTGTCGCACCGCGGAGTGACCGTGTTTGTCACAACACATTATATGGATGAAGCGGAACATTGCAACACGATTGGACTGATCTATAACGGCAAGTTAATCTCTACCGGTTCCCCGACAGAATTAAAGCATAACCTTGATCGATATTCTATCTTCGAAGTTCACTGCACGCATCCTGTGGACGCGATGGAATTGTTGCAGGGACAACCATGGACAGCAGAAACATCTATTTTTGGATCGGCATTTCATGTCAGTACGTTCAATGAGCCCGACGCACAGAAAAAAATTAGCCAGTTACTAACGAAGAATCAGATTCAGACAAAGAGGATCGAAAAAATCATACCTTCACTCGAAGATGTCTTTATTCATATGATTGCCGAAGAAGATGCAAAGAAAGACGGAGATATTCATTTATGACAATAAAATATTCTCTGAATATTCTTCCTATTGTGCGGAAAGAATTTCGCCAGATTATACGAGACAAACGTATTCTTGGCGTTTTATTATTTTTCCCTGCGCTGATGCTCTTTGCGTTCGGGTACGCCTTGAACTTCGATGTAAAGAATACCAGGATGGCGGTGTATGACGAAGACAGAAGCAGTGCCAGCAGAGATTTTATTCAACAATTCTTTACTTCGGAGTATTTTATTAAAGTTCAAACGTTATCAAGCAAAGCGGAGATCAATAATTTGCTTGATGGAGAACAAGTTCGTGTTGTGTTAGTTGTGCCTTCTTCGTTTTCGAAAGACATTCAACGAGGGAAATCTGCATCTGTACAAGTTATTGTCGATGGCGCTAACTCCAATGCAGCAGCGACTGTTCTGGGATATATCAATGCCATGATCCAACAGTACTCACTCAAGATTATGGCTGAGTCGTTTATGAGAATAGGGGGGCAGCAAATCACCTTGCCAATCGATTTTCAACCGCGTGTATGGTATAATCCGGAATTGAAAAGTGCAAAGTTTCTGGTGCCGGGGCTTATCGCCTTTATTCTCATGGTAACAACGGTGATTTCCACAGCGCTTGCGGTCGTTCGTGAGCGTGAGCTTGGCACCATGGAACAAATTATGGTCTCACCCATTAAACCTATTGAATTGATTCTTGGCAAAACCATACCGTACATTATTATTTCTCTCATCGCAACAGCGGTAATTTTGTTTTTTGGATATGTCTTGTTTGATGTGAGCATCAAAGGAAGCATTTTCCTTTTATCCATGATGACGATCCTTTTTCTTGTTGGGGGATTAGGAGTCGGGATGTTGATCTCGACGCTCGTGGAGACACAGCAGCTTGCATTCATGATCGCAGTAATCGTTTCGATGCTGCCGACGTTTATCCTTTCGGGCTTCGTATTTCCGATCCGCAATATGCCGGCGATCATACAAGGGATCACGTATCTCATTCCGGCGAGATATTTTCTCGTCGCCCTGCGTGCAATTATCTTAAAAGGAGCTGGAGTAAGTGCTTTCTGGGATCAGGCGATCTTTCTCACAATCTATGCCGCGGTGATGATCGGAATCAGTTCGCTTCGTATGCGGAAGTTCCTTGCGTGAGGGAGAGACCATGAATATCATTTTCCATATTATCAAAAAAGAATTCATCCAGTTTCGCCAGGACAAGAAAATGTTCATCGTGAGCTTCTTTGCGCCGGTATTCCAGCTGCTTGTCCTCGGATATGCCGCGACGTTCGATGTCAGCAAGATTCCCATGGCTGTCTGCGATTTTGATAATTCGGCGTCAAGCCGGGCATTGGTCCGGAACTTCACCAGTACAGAATATTTCAGAGTTGTCGGATATTATGACAAAATCTCCGAGATCGACAATCAATTGGATGATGGGCATGCCTCGATCGCGGTTGTCATTCCAAGAGGATTTGAAAAAAAAATGGGTGCCGGTCAATCTGCACCGCTTCAGGTTATTGCAGACGGCACGGAAACAAGTTCGGCGACGATAGGTCTCAATTATGTGTTTGTCATCGTGAGCACGTATTCACAAAATGTTGTTTTAGAATCGCTCATCAAACGTGGTTCCGTTATGATGCCGGCACGCTTATCAACTGAATTTCGTATTTGGTACAATCCAGATCTGAAAAGCCGTAATTTTATGGTGCCCGGAGTGCTTGGATTGCTTCTTATGGTAATGACTATGATTCTGACATCGCTGGCAATCGTCAAGGAGAAAGAACTTGGCACACTCGAACAGCTTGTCGTCACACCCATCAAACCGTATCAACTTATTATCGGAAAGCTTGCCCCATTTTTTGTTATCGGCGTTATCGATGTTATCCTTGTTGTTTTCTTCGCTTCAGTGGTTTTCAGTCTTCCGGTGAAAGGTGGTGTGCTGCTATTGTTTGGATTGAGTTTAATATTTTTAATGACAACCCTTGGACTCGGACTTTTCATTTCTACTATCTCACGGACGCAGCAACAGGCAATGATGACAGCGATCTTCTTCTTTATGATGCCGATGGTTTTTTTCTCCGGCTTTGTTTTTCCTATTGAGAATATGCCGGCCATCATCCAATATATATCCTACCTCATACCGCTGCGTTACTATTTTGTTATCGTGCGCGGTTTGTTCCTCAAAGGAGTCGGTATGAGCATCTTGTGGACTCAGGCGCTGGCATTGTTGATATTCGGCAGTGTCATTTTAAGCTTGAGTGTGATGCGATTTCAGAAAAGATTGGGGTGATCATTCTTTCGTCTGATGCACATTTATTTATAGCGGATTCTTGATTGCGGAGCGAGAATTTCTTATTTTTTTGTCGCGGAATGATTTGCGAAAGATAGAGTTTGATCTCCAGTGATTGCGATGAGTAAAACACAACAGCAAAAAAACTTACCGAAATTAAAAGTTCTCGTTGTTGATGATATGGCTTCCATGCGGATCCTTGTCATTGAGTACCTCCGGAGGATTGCGAATATTGTTGTAAGAGAAGCCAGCGACGGAGATGAAGCAATTTCTCAAGTGAAAGAGTTCTCTCCGGATATCGTGCTGATGGATATTAGCTTAGCAGGGATGAGCGGTGTGGAAGTAACGCGCAAAATCAAATCCGACTTTCCAAATATCCGGATCTATCTTTTTTCGGCATACGATGTGAACGAGTATCGCAATTTGAAATATGACTCCCTGAGCGATGGGTTTATTCAGAAATCGCGTCTAAAAACGGAGTTGCAGCAAATGATTCAAACAGAATTGAAGCGGAAAGACGCACCTTAGGTAATCGAAAGACAAAACGGTCAAAAGAATTAAGGGAATCTCAAAAAACTCCAAATCACAAATTACAAATCGCAAACAAATCCCAATGGTAAAAAACCAAACACAAAAAATCATTTTTTCGATCATTGAGCATTTGGGATTTAGTTATTGTTTGAAATTTTGATATTTGTCCCAAAGGGACTCCTTTGGAGGAACTTGAATTATTAGAGATACCTTTAATACAATCCGCTTGCTCCACCAAGCGAGCACCTATCACTGCAGCACGACTGTTCCATTCCACACACCCTCTGATCGCAGTGTGCCGAAGATGCTCCTTTTGTTATAATACTGGGCAGAGAGATTAACTTCGTATGCTGATGCGAAGCGCAATGAGGACACACTATATCCTCACTCAGTTCTTTTCCCTTGTGCAGAATGTCATAAATCGTGGTGCAACGAGTACATCGATAATCAAAGATGGGCATAACATGTTCATCCATTTATTCGTTTGATGTAATACTAAAAAAAGTTGTTTTCAATTTCGGTTATATTCTCGGTCGTCTCTGGCGCTTGTTCGGATGTGCCAACAAATTCATCCGTTGGGACTAAGGAGTTTTGGCTGAACTGCAAGCCAAGAACTTCTCGGTACAGGCGTGAAGATGTCATCTTGGCTGTTTCTTTGAAATTAGTAAAGAGTGTTGATGCAAGGGCATCCGATTGGGGTACAGCTTTTGCAAGTATACCCTTTACTTGTTCGATGCGTTCGCGGTCAGTCGGATTCTTGTCTGGAATTCCTGTTAAGTTTTTTAAAGTAGCCGCTTTCGCTTTTGAAGTATCCCCGGCAGGTGTTTGTTTCATAATAGAAGAAATGAGAAGAACGAAATCGTTCGGCAAAGAATTATCTTCTGGTTTTCTCTGCTTTTTCAACTGAGAGAATGCTTCCTTCAAAGCAATGTTGAGCGAGTGTAATTTTGAAAGGGATGATTCAAAAGCCTCCGGACCGGAAAGACGCACTGCGTATCGGTCGGCGTCGAACTCCATGAGACGTATATAAAATCTGCTGATGACATTTCCCGCATGCATGAACGCTGTAAGAATTTTCCGAGACAACCAAACGGAAAGATTTGCGGCAGGCATAACACACCAGCGCACAAAGCCGCTCGATGTTATTGATACGATAGCCAGTCTCTGGTCGATCGTATCCTCTTCGAATATGAGACGGTAAAGCCATTCCTGGATGCTTGTGATGATGTAATAGAGTCGCATGCCGAGCTTCTGCGTGAAATGGCCAAGCTCATGTGCCAACAGGCTTGTGAACTCCGTCGTTGTCAATTCAGACGCTACCGGCAGTCCGATGATCAATGTAAGTTCATCTTCTAAAAATCCAATCATTCCTTGTCGGAACCCGGCAGAAGCGTGTGCGGAACAATCGACTTCAATGGTAGAAGGTATTTTAGAGCCGATGGAATGGCAGAGTTTATCAACGAAAGCATAGAGCGCCTGTTCCTTCTTCCGGGTAAGAGTGACGACAAACCGTTTTGATACAGGTCGTGCGATAAGGGGTTTGAGCATTGATACAATCAACAATATCCCGATAAACATAGGAATGATATATAAAGGAATTCCTATGATGAAAGATTTTCCGCCGAGAAGAGAAGTATTATCGACGATATGGTCAAATGTATAGCTTGCGATGAGGAGAATGAGAAAGACATACAAGAATAAGAGGGAAACCATTCCTGCAGCTGTGAGTATACATCCTGTAGTATGCAACGGGGAATTCAGTTCATACGATCGCCCTGTTTTCGATGCGAGCTTATTCTTGGATGATGAAAAACTGGAGCGTGCAGGAATGCCGGACTTTGATCCTTTGGGATATTGTCCGTCCCTGATCATGCCGCTTGCTTGAGGTGAATGTATCACCTTCATTGGTTCAAAGTAGCAGAGTGCTCCTGCATTCTTCAATTCAGCAATATATTCTTGTGCGGCTGTATAATCGAGATTATTATTGATCGTAACGGATTTGCCGGTGAAGAGTTTATCGATTTGTTCGGGTGAAGTCTTAAAAAGTTGAGTAAGACGTTCTTTTACTGCTGGAAGCTCCTGTCCCAGTTCTATGTCTCCATTGAAGAGAATCCGATATTTTTGTGTTTTGCCTTCAACCACAGGCTTTTTTTGTTGTTCAATAATTGGCTGATCTGGTTTTAATAATGAACGCAATACATATTGAAGTATGCCACCGTGTTTGTAGTAGTCAACTTCATTTGGTGTATCAATTCGGCACACGACAGTGAAGTTTTTCTTTGAGCCGTTTTGCGATATTGCTGTAACCGTTATTTTTTTTCTTGGCTTAAGGTTGTCAACGAGCCCTTCAATATCGAATGCCTCGAATCCTGAAATTCCAAGCATTTGATAATTCTGCCCTTCTTCGAATTGTAATGGAAGAATGCCCATCCCGATAAGGTTACTGCGATGAATGCGTTCGAAGCTCTCGGCAATAACTGCCCGTACACTAAGTAAAGCTGGACCTTTTGCTGCCCAATCGCGTGATGAACCTGAGCCATACTCTTTTCCCGCAATAATAATAAGAGGTATGCCATCTTCTTTGTACTTCATCGCTGCATCGTAAATCGATATTGGATCTTTTGAAGAAGGATGGAGAGTGATGCCGCCTTCTCTGCCCGGAACCAATAAGTTCTTCAAACGAATATTCGCAAATGTTCCGCGCATCATAATTTCATGATTGCCGCGCCGCGAGCCGTACTGGTTAAAGTCTTTCTTCCGAATGCCTAAAGACATCAGGTAACTGCCTGCAGGAGTATTTTCGGCGAATGAACCTGCAGGTGAAATATGATCTGTGGTGATAGAATCGCCGAGCATGGCAAGTACTCGTGCGTTATGAATGTCCTGTAAAGGTTGTGGCTCACGCGAAAAATTCTCAAAATACGGTGCCGCTTTAATGTACGTCGAGTCTGCATCCCATGGATATTGCACTCCGGTTGGGATAGGGATATTTGTCCAGCTTTCGTCGCCTTCAAAGACATTGGAATATTCCTGCTTGAACATCTCCGGCTTCACACTTTGACGCATTGTCTGTTCTACTTCTTGAGGAGATGGCCAGATGTCTTTGAGAAATACAAATTCACCATTTTTTCCAACACCGATAGGATCTTTCCCGAAATTTATATCCATTGTTCCGGCAAGTGCGTATGCTACAACGAGCGGCGGCGAAGCAAGGTAGTTTGCATGTGTATACGGATTGATGCGTCCTTCAAAATTTCGGTTTCCTGAGAGAACTGCTGCTGCAATGAGATCGTTCTCTTGTATTGCCCTTGCGATTTCTTCTGGAAGCGGACCACTATTGCCAATGCACGTTGTGCATCCGTAACCAACGAGATGGAAACCAAGTAATTCCAGAGGCTGCATCAAGTTTGCGTCCCGAAGGTATTCGGTAACTACTTTCGATCCGGGCGCTAAACTTGTCTTCACCCAAGGCTTCGAGAGCAATCCTTTCTCAATAGCTTTCTTCGCAAGCAGTCCTGCGGCAATAAGGACAGATGGATTTGATGTATTTGTGCAACTTGTAATGGCGGCGATGACGACAGAACCATGCTGGAGGTTGTGCTGGCGCCCTTCAATTTCAACATTGACACTCTTGAGAAAATTGGGTTTTATCGAATCGTCCGAATAATGTGCCCAGGTAGCCGCGGCCATCTTATCTATGGCAACGCCTTTACTTTCGAGAATCTCAACAAGTGACGAGCGGAATGAAGCTTTCGTCCTTGAGAGTGAAATACGGTCCTGTGGTCGTTTTGGTCCGGCAATACTTGGTTCGACAGAAGCAAGGTTCAGTTCGAGCACATCAGAAAATTCCGGTTCCGGAGTTTCTGCGGTGTGGAAGAGGCCTTGTTCTTTGAGATACGTTTCCACGAGAGCAACTTGTTCTTCACTCCGTCCTGTGAAGCGGAGAAAATTGATTGTCTCGGTATCAGCAGGAAAGAAACCCATCGTTGCGCCGTACTCGGGAGCCATGTTTGCGATGGTTGCACGATCGGCGAGAGTGAGCGAAGATAATCCGGATCCAAAAAACTCAATGAACTTTCCGACAACGCCTTTTTTCCTCAGCATCTGTGTTATCGTGAGCACAAGGTCCGTGGCAGTAGAACCAGCCCGTAATTTTTCATGCAATTTGAATCCGACCACTTGTGGAATCAACATGGAAATTGGCTGACCAAGCATTGCGGCTTCTGCTTCAATACCGCCAACCCCCCAGCCGAGTACACCAAGCCCGTTGATCATGGTCGTGTGCGAATCAGTTCCGACGAGTGTGTCCGGATAGGCAAGCAGTTCACCATCACGTGCTGAAGAGAAGACGACTTGTGCAAGATATTCAAGATTGATTTGATGAACGATTCCGGTATTCGGTGGTACGACTCGGAAGTTCTTGAATGCCTGTTGTCCCCAGCGAAGAAATGCATAGCGTTCATGGTTTCGCTTAAACTCGAGTGCAGAATTATTTTGAAAAGCTTCAGGTGTCCCATATTCATCCACTTGTACCGAGTGGTCGATGACGAGATCGACAGGCTGCAGAGGATTAATTTTATTTGGATCGCCTCCCATCGTAATCATTGCATCACGCATGAGGGCAAGATCAACAATACAAGGAACGCCGGTGAAGTCCTGTAAAAGGACACGTGCAGGCATAAAGGCGATTTCTTTGTCCGGTTTTGCTTTCGAATCCCAGCGTGCCAAACCTTCAATATCTTCTTTTCGAACAATCCTCCCATCTTCACACCGTAAAAGATTTTCCAGGAGAATCTTCAGCGACATCGGAAGGCGCGAAAGCTGAATGCCTAGGGATTGTTCTAGTGCACGAAGGGAATAGAATGAAAAGGTTTTTGTACCAACGCTGATATTTTTTGTCGTTCGATATGAATCGACACTTTTCATAAAATCTTTCCTTGTCAGATTGAAAGCATTTTAACGTTACTAATATACAAAAAAAATCTAAGTCTTTTAAAACCGGTGTTCTCCGAAAATCTGTTATTTAAAGAAAAACTCTCTGATTCAGGAACATATCCGGTTTCGTCTGCAGAGTTGTTCGGGTGCTGTATTTACCTTTTTTCCATTGAATGGGAAGAGAGTTCTGTCTATATTTATCAAATTAAAGAAGGAGATACTCGAAAAATTGCCCAAACGGACAGATATTAAATCCATCCTCATCATCGGTTCCGGTCCTATCGTGATTGGTCAGGCGTGCGAATTTGATTATTCCGGAACCCAGTCCTGTCGTGTCCTTCGTCAAGAAGGGTATCGTGTGATCCTTGTCAACAGTAATCCGGCAACAATAATGACCGACCCGGAATTTGCTGACGCAACATACATAGAACCTATCACTCCGGAATTTGTTGAAAAGATCATCGAACGCGAACGCCCAGATGCTATTTTGCCAACCATGGGTGGACAGACGGCGCTGAATACCGCTGTTGCTTTGGCGGAAAGCGGAGTGTTGAAGAAATATGGCATTGAACTTATCGGAGCAAAGCTTGAAGCTATCAAAATGGCAGAAGACCGCGAATTGTTTCGCAAGGCGATGGATCGTGCCGGACTTCAAAGCGCACGAGGCGGTTTTGTCAATTCATTGGACGAAGCTTTGAAAGTTGCAGAGTCGATAGGTTTTCCAATCATCATTCGCCCGTCGTTCACATTAGGCGGAACAGGCGGCGGTACCGCGTACAACATCGAAGAGCTTAGTACAAAAGTTGTCCACGGCCTTACCAGCAGTCCTATCCATCAAGTACTCGTTGAAGAATCGGTCATTGGGTGGAAGGAATATGAGCTCGAAGTGATGCGCGATCTGAAAGACAATGTCGTTATCATCTGTTCGATTGAGAACTTCGATCCGATGGGTGTGCATACTGGAGATTCCATTACCGTGGCGCCGGCGCAGACGCTTACCGATAAAGAATATCAACGGCTGCGCGATGCTTCGATTAAGGTCATCCGAGAGATTGGTGTAGAAACGGGCGGCTCGAATATTCAATTTGCAGTGAACCCGAAAGACGGGCGGGTGTTAGTGATCGAGATGAATCCGCGCGTATCGCGTTCGTCGGCGTTGGCATCAAAAGCAACCGGATTTCCGATCGCGAAAATTGCAGCAATGCTTGCTGTCGGATATACGCTGGATGAAATTCCTAATGACATCACAAAATTAACACCGGCTTCCTTTGAACCGACAATTGATTACTGTGTCGTGAAGATTCCACGGTGGGATTTTGAAAAGTTCAAAGGAGTGGACGATACGCTCGGTGTTCAGATGAAATCCGTCGGCGAGGCAATGTCCATTGGCAGAACATTCAAAGAGGCACTGCAGAAAGCGCTTCGCTCACTGGAACAAGGACGCTTCGGGCTCGGTGCAGATGGAAAAGATATTATGAATATTCATGAGCTCTCTGAGACCGAGAAGATTGAATGGAAGCGAAAGGTTCTGGATCGGATTAGAATTCCACGTCCAAACAATGTATTTTACCTTCGGTACGGATTTCAACTTGGCTTGACGATTGAAGAACTCTTTCAGGCAACAGGAATCGATCCGTGGTTTCTCTACAACATCAAACAAATCGTTGAGATGGAAGAAGAGTTGTATTCATACAGAGCATGATTTGTCTATAACAAAATCACTTAGCATGATCTTTCAATACTGATATGATGTTTAAAATGATTGTTGAACTCCAAACAGAGTTCTCTTTTTATGGTTGGTTTTATTACAAACGTGAAACTCTTATGGAGTCTCGCCGACAATGGGAACGATTGAAGGAATGACAGGTAAGTGAAGGCAGGTAAATTGAAATCAAAAGAACTTGGAAAAGTAACACCTGAACTTATGCGGAAAGCAAAAGAGTACGGTTTCTCCGATCGTCAGTTAGCGGAAATATGGGGGACGAAAGAACCGGCGATCCGGATCATGCGGAAGAAGATGAACGTGATTCCGGTATATAAAACGGTGGATACGTGCGCGGCAGAATTCGCCGCGTCGACACCATACCACTACTCGACATATGAACGCGAGAACGAATCCGTAAAAAGCACAAAGAAGAAAGTAATTATCCTCGGCGGTGGACCGAATCGCATCGGTCAGGGAATTGAATTCGATTATTGCTGCGTGCACAGTGTCATGGCTCTGCGCGAAGAGGGGTACGAGACTATTATGATCAATTGTAATCCTGAGACCGTCTCGACTGATTACGACACGACCGATAAACTTTATTTCGAACCGCTGACACTTGAAGATGTTTTGAATATCTGCGATCACGAAGAACCCTATGGTGTCATCGTCAGTTTTGGCGGACAAACACCGTTGAAGATTGCCAAAGCTTTAGACGAGAACGGCGTACACATTCTCGGTACATCGCCGGAAGGAATTGATCTCGCCGAAGACCGTGAGCGATTTGGCGCATTACTGCGAAACCTCAAAGTCGTACATCCAAAATACGGCACAGCGTACACTGTCAATAACGCGGTGCTTGTAGCGGAACAGATCGGTTTTCCCGTACTAGTACGCCCATCCTATGTGCTTGGCGGCCGCGCGATGGAAGTGTGCTATACCAAGGACGCTTTGCGAGGTTATATGAAAAAGGCTGTCGATGTTTCACCGGATCATCCTGTACTCATCGATCGTTTCCTTGAAGATGCATTTGAATATGACGTTGATTGTGTCTGCGATGGAAAAGATGTCATGATTGGCGGCGTTATGCAGCACATTGAGGAAGCGGGCATTCATTCGGGTGACAGCGCCTGTGTCCTGCCACCGTATATGATGTCGGAGAAGATACTGGATGAAATCATGGCGACCACTGTAAAGTTGGCAAAAGCGCTCAAGGTCGTCGGATTGATGAATGTGCAATTTGCAATGAAGGATGATGTCGTGTATGTCTTGGAGGTCAATCCTCGCGCGTCCCGTACGGTGCCGTTTGTGAGTAAAGCAACAGGTGTTCCTCTGGCAAAGATAGCCGCAAAGGTGATGGTAGGAAAGACACTGGATGAGCTTGGTTATAAGAATTTTGATTTCCGAAAATTAAAACACATATCGGTGAAGGAAGCGGTTTTTCCGTTTGCAAAGTTTCCGCAGACGACAGTGTTCCTTGGCCCGGAGATGCGTTCTACCGGCGAAGTGATGGGAATCTCCGATAACTTTGGTGCATCCATTGCCAAGTCGCAGATTGCGGCGAGTAACACTCTGCCGACAGGCGGGACGGTATTCTTCAGCGTGAATAATAATGATAAGAATGAAATATCGCTTAACATTGCACGAGAGCTACAAGCGCTGGGCTTCTCTCTGATTGCTACAGCAGGAACGGCGGCCTTTTTTAACTCTCACAATATTTTATGTGAAAAAGTTTTTAAAGTGAATGAAAGCCGTCCGAATTCTGTGGATCTCATTAAGAATGGAAAGATTCAGCTCGTCATTAACACTCCTTTAGGTGCAACTTCCCGGTATGACGAATATGCCATCGGGTGGGCGGCACTGGAACACAAGGTTGCGTTCATAACTACTCTCTCTGCCGCTGCTACTGCGGTGAAAGCAATTCAGAAAGTAAAAGAGGGAGGATTAACGGTGAAGAGCATTCAGGAATATTTAAAGGAAAGTGTGTTGTTCAGGGTAGAAAAACAATAAAGAGTGGCCAGTTATTTTTCAGACACCACCTTGATCATTCCTTTGGAGGGGAAGAGACGATGTAACGACAGAAAGGAAAATAAAAATGTTACCACATTACACAGGGAATATATGGATCGCGTGAAAATTCATTTGGATATTTCTGTTGTTATGATTGCAATGTTCATGAGTACATTGTTGATGCCCTCTTTAGGGCAGACATCCCGATTTCGCTACAAAGTTGACAAGTCCGAGATACTCTTGCAATTCCAAAAACAATTATTCAAACCGCTTAACTCGAAACTGGAAGAATTTCAAAAAGCGTTCGATGAAGACTATCAGGCAGAAGATTATGTCTTTGACGCATTCGAGGCGTTTAAAAAAGCAGATACTGCTTATGAACCGATTATGCAAAATTGGGTAAAGCAATTTCCAGATTCCTATGCACCATACGTTGCACGTGCCGAATACTATTGTGCATGTGCTTTGCAGGCACGCGGGAACAAACGTGTGATAGAAAAAGGTCAAAATGAATACAAAGAAATGGAACGGTTTTATTCCCTTGCGCTCCTCGATATGGATCAAGCATTGAAATTAAATGTCGGGATGGATGTGTGCTATGCCTTGAAAGTAGGAATTGGGATGGCACTGGAAAAAGAAGAATTGATAACCAATGCTCTTATTGAAGCCACAAAAAATCATCCCTATGAATATCGAGTGAGATTGAAATACTTACAGACACTGACGCCGCGAAATGGCGGTTCCTATGAAAAGATGGAAGGATTTATTGCGAGCTGTGCAAAGTCTGCTGTCTACAATCCAAAAATTAAGGAACTTTCTGCTGCTATTCCTGCCGACAAGGGAAGCACATTTTCTTATCTGGGGAAGTATGGCCAGGCGGTGAATATGTACACGGAAGCATTGAAGTATTCAAATTGTCATTCCTATTTTGCCGACCGCGGCGATGCATATGCTAAATTGCAGAACTACAAACAAGCGTTGGAGGATTATGACCGTGCATTGGAACTGAGTCCGAATGATCCGGAATATCTTCTCCGCAAAACGCGGGCAATCGTTCAACAGAACCGTTTTAATGATGCACAGAAAATGCAGAGACAATCAAATCAAGCAGATACATACGATGATTGGCCTCCGAAGAAATCTTCCAAGGTCGAAAATGAGCAGGCAATTAAGCATGCGCAAAAAGGGAACGAATTCATGAGGGCGGGACAATATGAACAGGCAATTTCGGAATATACAGAAGCCATTCGCTTTCTGCCGGATGAATATATCTTGTATCACAACCGAGCTCTATGTTATCTTCAATCGAATAATGATGAAGCAGCATTACAAGATTTTCTTCATGCCATCGAAAGAAAGCGTGATGATATTGAGGCATATATCAAAATTACAACCATCTATGCTAATCGTGGTATGTATGATGAAGCAATCAACTCTATGAACTCAGCGCTTGTCGTTAAACCTGATGATGGAGAGTTATTTTATTATCGTGGAAAAGTTTATGAAAGAAGAGGAATGAACAATGAAGCGATGCAAGATATACGGCAAGCTTGTGAAATGGGGTATCAACGTGCCTGCTGGAATGTAATGTATAAGTGAGTCACAGAATGAATTGGAATGCAATAGCTGATAGATTCGTTCTGAAAGGATAGAATGGAAAAACATGTATGTCCATGGTATTTGGGATACGTATTAGCAAGTCCGTTACGGCGGCTTTATCAGAATCCAGAAAAAATCCTGAGCCCTTATCTAAGGCAAGGGATGAAAGTTTTGGAAGTAGGGCCCGGGATGGGATTCTTTAGTTTACCCATAGCAAAGTTTATTGGTGAAACCGGTCGAATATTCTGCGTTGATCTACAAGAGAAGATGCTGCAGAGCCTTCGACGTCGGGCGGTGCGTGCAAATATTCTAGGCAGAATGGAGATGCGTCTTTGCAGCGAGTCTTCGCTTCAAATTGATGATCTTGCAGGTTCGATAGATTTTGCTTTGGCTTTTGCGGTTGTTCATGAAGTGCCGGATCAAAAGCTACTTCTTAAGGAAATCTATAGCTCACTCAAGAAAGACGGACTGCTCTTTCTATCCGAACCAAAAGGACATGTGACAAAAGAAGAATTCGAGAAAACATGTGTCTTTGCACAAAGCAATGGAATGAAAAAAGTAGATTCTCCGAACATACGTGGAAACCATTCAGCTGTGCTGAAAAAAGTTTAAATGAAAAATGTTGAAAGTCTAATTCGCAAGAAACACATCCACTGAGTGTTATGTATGAATCATTTACTATAGGAGGATGAACCATGTCGTATACATATGATCAACTGAGTAAGATGACCGTAGCGGAACTTCGGAAAATTGCCGATGGAATTGAGCACGAAGCGGTGCAAGGGCATATCACAATGCACAAGGAAAAACTTCTACCCGCCATCTGTAAAGCGTTGAACATCGAAACCCACGCGCACCATACTGTCGTTGGTATTAACAAGACGGCGATGAAAGCAGAGATTAGGAGTTGGAAGAAGAAACGGGCAGAAGCGCTTACAAGCAAGGATTATGTGAAGCTGAGTGAAATTCGTCAACATATCCACGACTTGAAAGTGAAGCTACGTCGAACCATAGTGTAAACAGATATTTGTAGGTTGAGCAAATAAGAAATTTTCATTTATCAAAATAATCTATGTCTTAAAGTTTCTTTTGCTTAATCTTGCATCCTGTTTGGCTTTATTGTAAATTAAGCCATTAGAAGTAGCACCTGAAACAGTGCTTTAAGTCAGAATTGATAACTCTCAAAGTATTTCCAAAGTATCAAAAGAAGCAAGGGACGAATCTGTTTCAAGTTGCATCTCTGTTTTTTCTTCTTATTGCAGCATTCGGATTTCTTATAACCACTTCAGCACAGGATCTTCCACTGCAGCAGGCGCCAACTGTAGCTGAAGAGCAGGACTACGCATTTGCCTATGGACTCTATCGCGATAGTCTCTTCCAGCTTGCCGGGCAGCAATTTCAAATCTTTGCCTCGAAATACCCCAACAGTATTAAGCGGCAGGATGCAGCGTTCCTTAGCGTTGAATGTCTTTTTCAATCATCCCAATTTCAAAATGCGATAACGAAATACGACGAATTCATTCAGCAGTACCTGACATCACGCTATGTTCCAGAGGCATATCTCAAACTTGGACAATCGCGCATTCGCTTAAAAAAGAATAGTGAAGCGATTACTGCATTTAAAACTGTGCTCGAAAATTACAGCGAAAGTGAAAAAGCCGGTGAAGCTGCGTATTGGATCGGTGAAGCTTCTCTACGAAATGATGACACGCAAAACGCTCTGAAGTATTATACGCTTGCGTATGAAAATTTTCCAAAGAATCGATTGCGTGACTATGCACTGTATTCCATTGCGTGGACATATCAGAAACGGACCGAATACGCAAAAGCGGCTGATTGGTATGGCAAGTTAATCTCAGAGTTTCCGCAAAGTACTCTCACACCCGGAGCGTATGTCCACATAGGTGAGTGTTTCTATTATGCGAAAGAATACCAGCAGGCTATTGATGTATTGACAAAATCACGTCTGGATATTCACGATGAAGAAGAATTAGGGAATGCAGATTATCTTATTGCAGAAGCGTTTTACAAGTTAGGCGACAATGATAACGCTCAGAAACTGTACAAACGATTTCTTGTTGATCATCCTCAGCACAAACTTGCCCCGGAAGTCCTGTATGTGTTAGGATGGAGTTATCTCAATCAAAAGAACTATCCCAAAGCGATCGAAATTTTTCAGGCGCTTGCCATACAGTCTGATGAACTTGGCTACGCTTCACTCTATCGCCGGTCGGTCGTAGAGCGCCTGATGGGAAAAACCGATAAAGCCCTGCAAACACTCAATGAAGTGCTCAAACGTGAATTGCAGGGAGAATGGTCCGATAATGCCCTGTTTGATATCGGTATGATTTATTTTGAAGAAAACAATCTCAGTGAAGCGAAATTATATTTTCAACGACTCATAACGGAATTTCCAAAGAGCGATGTGTTGGCGGATGGATGCAGGATGCTTGGCGAGTGTTTCCTGACGGAAAACAATTTCAAAGATGCACAGGGCTGGTTTGAAAAGGCATTGGCACTTCCCGCTGCATCGTTCGATGTGAAGGTTGAAGCAGGGTTTCAATCGGCGTTGTGCATTTTTAAGTTGAAGCAATACAAAGATGCAGCAGCGAAGTTTTCGGCATTCATCCAGCAATATCCGAAGCATCCAAAATCCGGTGAGGCGAAATTCTATCAGGCAGAAGCAGAATATCGACTTGGCAATTTCGACAAATCGACCCGACTCTACCAGGAATCCGTGGAGGGTGCCGGTGCGAAGAAGAAAGAAGAATCTTTCTATGGCGTTGCATGGTCTTTCTACAAGCAAGGTAAATTTCAACAAGCAATCGAATCGTTTGAGCAGCTTCTGGTAGGATATCCGAAAGGGAAGTTTGCCTTTGATGCTCGCTTGCGGTTAGGGGATGCATATTTCTTCCTGAAAGAGTACAAAAAAGCAATTGGCAGCTATCGCACGCTCATCCGTCTTTATCCTGACAGCGCTTCTATCGATTATGCATATTATCAGCTTGGACAGAGTTATGTCATGGATGGAAATAATACAGAAGCCATGAAAGTATTTGAGGGATTGATCAAAGCATTGCCGCAATCCACACTCGCCGACGATGCACAATTTGCAAAGGGCTGGATCAACTTTCAGCGAAAGGAATATGGAGAGGCAATCAAGGAATTCCAGGAGTTGGTGAAGGAATATCCCAGCAGCGAGCTTGTGCCCCGCGCGTACTACAGTCTTGGCGATAGTTACTATAATCTTCAACAGTATGTGGCGGCGGAGAAATCGTACCGTGAAGTGCTCAGGCAGTTCCCGAAGAGTAATTATATTGCCGATGCCACAACCGGAATTCAGTATTGCTACATTGCCCAGGGGAAAGATGCCGATGCGGTAGAAGTTATTGACGACTTTGTAAAAGAGAATCCAACTTCAGCTGCTTCGGAAGATCTTCAATTGAAAAAAGGAGAACTGCTTTTTAATAAGAAGAAATATGCAGATGCAGCAACTGTCTACCGTGGATTTGCCGAAAAGAATCCCAACTCCAAGCTTTTAGCGTCCGCGCTGTACTCTCTGGCAAAATGCTATCGCATGGAAGGAAATCCAGATGAAGCTGCGCTCGCATTTGAGCGAGCAGCAAACACTCCCCACGCTCTCGAAAAAGTGATTGGAGAATCGTTATTTGAGGCTGCGGAAATTTACAATTCTCAGCATAAAATGGAAAAAGCCCTTCTTGTTTTGCAGCAGGTTCAAGAAAAAGTGAAAGACCCCGAGATCATAGCCGAGGCAAAGGTGCGAACAGGCCAATCATTTTTATTGGCGGACAACACAAAAGATGCGAGCGCACAATTTGAACAGGTAATCAAAGATTTCGGGGATTTACCGATTGCTGATGAAGCAAGGGTTGCACGGGCAAGAATTTATTTTCAAGAGGGTGCATTCGATCAAGCGAAAACCATTGCAGAAAAAATTGCGACATCACGCAAAGACGAGCTTGGCGCAGAAGCCCAGTACATCATTGGTGCATCTCATGCGGGAAAGAAAGAGTGGGCCAATGTCATTACGGCACTGCTTCGAGTGAAATATGTTTTCCCCTTGTATGAACGATGGGTTGGAAGGGCATATCTTGGTTTGGGTGATGCGTATGAGCAGACAAAAGATGCGAAACGTGCTCGTGAATCATATCAAGCCGTGCTGAAATTAAAGACCGACAAATCGGTGATTGAAGAAGCACAACGTCGTCTCAAAATAATGGAGCAGCACTAGTGCGCAGGGTGTTTGGTTTGCTGGAATGGAGCTTTATGTTGTTGCTGTTCGTACCTGTGACGGTTTTGCTTGCACAAGAGAGTCAGAAGGAGCAAGAAAAGAAAAATCCGGAAAGTCATAATCTGGATATCGGAGCACCGCAGCAGGATACGAGTCATTCAGTTTCGAAAGCAGTGCAGCGGCAGCTTCCAAAATTTGATTTGCCGGAATATGTCATTACAGGTGTTGCATCAGTGGATCTACCGAAAGCAGAGAAAATATCTTTCGAAGACGTTGAGGATGTGATACATACAAAGAGAAAGTCGTTAGAAAATATACAGCGGGAACGTGAAACGATGAAACTGGAAGTGAAGCGATTGGATGATTCGCAAGCAGAGGTGAACACATATTCCGGTATGGTGCAGGTGGGAATCGGTTCGTACTTCACACCTCAAGCGGGATTTTGGTTCGGTCAGTCGCTGCCGAATTATCAGTATACTTTTGGCGGTACCTATCATCTCACCGATGGTTTTGCGCAACACACCGATCAATCAGATGGAAGTTTTACGGCAGCGGGCAGAACATATCTTACATCAAACGAACCGATGATTCAGAACGCGGTGCTGGATGGCGGGCTCAGTTACAAGAGTGAATCATTTCGTTTCTACGGTTCAACAACACCCAATCTCCAGCGGACGATTTCTGATTTCCAATTGAAAGTGGGAATAGAAAATCAGGCAATGAACAATCTGCCCTATTCGGTCGGATTTTCTCTCAATAATATTGATGTGTTGGATTCATCTGCCTCTGCAAATGAAACTCGCTTCGATCTGAATTTACAGACTGTACTCGACATTGCTTCGATTCCTTTTCAAATGAGATTTCATGGGATGACCGCATCCGGCGGATTGGGATTTATGGATGTTTCAGGAGGTATTCAAAATTATCGGTATGCAGGATTGCTCTTTGAGGGATCATTGCATGTGTATTGGGCACAAGGAATGTCTGGACAGATCCTTTTTCGTCTGCGTCCACAGTTGACTGTAAGTTATCCAATAACATCGCAGCACTGTGTGTATGTATCATATAAGCCGATAGTCATTCCGATGACGCTGGCATCGAATATTCAAGTAAATCGATTTCTTTCTGCTGATTCGCCGATACGACACACAGATGTGAGTAATGCGGGCGAGCTTGGCGTTGAATCGGACTGGAATGAGATGGTTCGAAGCCGCGTATCCTTCGGGGTGAAATCAATCAGTGATTTGACCATGTTCTCAGAGTTCTCAGATTCTTCTCGCCATGGAATCTGGACGTTGGCATACAACGAACATGTAACAATTATCACATTTTGTGCGGAAATGGTTGCAAAGTTCGAGTCAAATGATTATTTTGCTTCTACCATAATGCTTCGATCGATTCAAGATTCGTTTTTAGGAAAACGAATTCCGTATTTTCCTACGATCGAAGGTGGATGCCGCGCAAGCCACAGATTTAGAACGGCGTTTGTGGTGAGTGCAGATGTAAGGTTTGTCGGAGAGCAGCAAGCTGATCTTCTTGGAAGATCGACAGTTTCAGGTTACACGGTAATTGATGTGAGCGGTGAATATGCACCTCTCGATTTTTTGAGACTCTCGATCGGAATAAAAAATTTGACAGATGCGCGGTATGAAACGTGGAGAGGATATCAAGAGTTTCCTCTCACGATGTATGTTACAGTTCAAGTGAAATGGTAATTAACAGCAAGAAATCATTAACGGTTAAAAACTTCCAAACAATAAGGAGGATTATTCCATGCCAGATTTGAACCTCATTGATGAAGGTGGGTTTGACGAAGCGCCGGTGCCGGCGGCTCCTCCGGCGAAAAAGAAAATTAGTAAAAGCAGTAGTGGTGGCGGAGGCTTTAAAACAATTTTACTCATCGTCTTTTTACTTCTTGTTGTGGGAGGGACCGTGTATTTTTTAAACCAGCGCGGGATCATTAAGCTTTGGGGTAAGAAAAAAACACAGGTCGCGCAAATGCAAGAAGAGCCGTTCCAGCAAGAGCCTATCGATCAACCAGCACAGGAACCAAAGCAAGAACCACCGCAACAAACTGATACATCTCATGTTGCATTGGTCGAAACAGCTCCGGTTGAAGAGAAAGCAGAACCTCCGAAGGAGACGGTGGAGAAGGAAGAAGTTGCTGAGACTGAGTCTGTATCAAAACTCAGTGAGATGAGCGGCGAGTTTACCGTACAAGTGATCGCATATCGTGAGAAGAGCAAGGCAGTAGAGACTTCGAAGAATTTAGAATATGCAGGATATCCTTCATTTGTCGAAAAGGTTCCCATGAAGGGAGGAGCCTGGTACACCGTTCGCATTGGTAAATATCCGTCTCGTGAAGATGCACAGAAAGCAGTTAAAAATTTTGCATCGCAGTTGCAAGCGCACTACGTTATTGACAAGATTCGAAATAAGTAGGTGCATCGGAAACCGGCTCACGGGTATATGCCATGTCATGCGATGATTGTGTGTATGGTGATATGCGAGAGCGTACTACAGTTCGGATAAGAAGTGTGAAGTGCGGCGCGAAGGAGAATGTGTGAGAGTATCGCCGCACTTAGGAAGAGTTTCATACGGTGCAGGAGAATTACGACGAGTGTATGTGAAACACATGACACTCGCCTTTATTCTTTCTATCGCACTTACACTTGCCCTCCTCAATTCGCTTTGGTTACTCGTTGATCAAGAAGCATTCAATCCAAATCCGCGGCGCGTTGTACACATTTTTAAGTACTCCGAAATCGAACTTCCGCGCCCGCTCGGTGATGTAGAATTTGGCCTCTCTGCTTACCCCACTCTTCAGCAGGATATCTCTCCAGATGTTCTGGATGCGTCCCTTCCAGCAAATCCTCTGAGAAACCAATCGAGTGCTAAAAAGCGGAATCCTCCGAAGGAACGTCAGCTTGGTGAAGGTTTGAACACTCTATCGGAATTTGGCGGTGCAGAAAAGCTTCCATCGGATGAGAAAGACGTACGGCAGAATATATGGAGCAACAAAAACGCTCCGTCTGATCGTGATGATATTTCCGGCGGGAGTGGAGAATCGCGGGAACCGTGGCGGAAGGGGGGAACTCCTGTCCCCGGCAAAACCGGTGAGCCCCCGAGTGGTGTAGATCCTTCAGGAATTGGTGGTTCATCGAAACCTTCTGCAGAGGGTACACCCTATGGTTTTGGATATGGAGGCAATGGAGATGGGGAAGGCGATGGAGGTTTCTCGATGCGATGGCTTCAAGGAATGACACGCCGAAAAATCAGCGGTGAATTACCGAAATATCCACCTGGTACAAATGTGTCGGCTCAAGTAAAAATTCTCACTATCGTTCTTCCTGATGGAACAGTAAAGTCTGTTCAACCGACACAGAAAGCAAATCGATTGCTGGAAGAAGCCGCTATGAAAGCCGTGCAGTACTGGAAATTTGAATCACTTGGGTTGTCTCTGTCGCAAGTGGAGCAATCGTGCGTTATCACATTTTACTTCAAGCTGAAGTAGTGCGATCAGACGGGGAGTCGTCCTTCGTCGATGGCCCCTTTGGTTCGGTAAGAAAATAAAAATAGTAGAATACAATCTCTCCGCTGGTGAGAATCAGAAGCGAAATTGTATCGCGGCTGATCTCCTTTCTCACAATTCGCCAAATCCATGAATCCAGCGGCTGCCAGTACCAGCGGACAAACCACTCGAACGAAAACAGCAGGTTTGTCAACATTGAGGAAATCGTCCAGCTGACAGCAAAAACAATTCCGACAAATGCGATTGCAAGAAATCCTTCGCTTATACTCTCCTTCTTGTAGATCATAAAAGCATAAACAGCCAATACAGAATGAAGGAAGAAGATGAATGCAGAAACCATACGATCAGGACCCAAATGTCAAGGTGAAAGAAAATAGTGTGTCATCAAATGGAAAAAGTATCAAGTACCAACTTAAAAATATGAAAGAAAAAATCTCCAAGCTCTTATCCCCAACCACCGATCTCAAATTGCTTATTCCAAATGACGAATCACTCAATCTAATATGCGTCATTCCCAAAAAGAACTGCGTGGATTGTCTTGAGAATAATTTTCAGATCGAATATTAACGACCAATTTTCGATGTAATAGATGTCGTACTTCGTCCGTTCGGTAATAGAGGCATTTCCTCGTAATCCATTGACTTGTGCCCAACCGGTCATTCCTGTTCTTACCCGATGGCGTTCCAGATAACGAGGAACCTCTTTCTTAAATTGCTCTACAAAATGCTGCCGTTCGGGACGTGGGCCTACAACGCTCATATCGCCCTTGATCACATTGATGATTTGTGGAAGTTCATCCAGACTCAAGCGTCGCAGGATTTTGCCAATCCGGGTCGCTCTTGAATCATATTTCTTTGACCATACCGGTCCTGTAGCATGTTCTGCATCGGTGCGCATGGATCTAAATTTGATTACTCGAAACACTTTTCCATTCAGCCCTATGCGTTCCTGAAAATAAATAATAGGTCCCTTGGAGTCCAGCTTGATAAGAATTGCAATTATGAGAAGGAGAGGGCTGGCAATGAAAAGAATAGATGATGCGAACACAAGATCAAACGTTCGCTTCATGATGGAATTCCAAGTACTCAATGCCGGACTCTTGATTCCCATGAAAGGAATTCCTTCGATGTGTTTGATTTGGACAAGGCTCGTCATCAATTCAAGGATGTCGGGAACCATCATCATTTCCACATTTAACCCTTGGCAGTTACGAACAAGGTTGTGGAGATAAGAATGCTCTTCTTCATTCAATGCTATTAAAACCACATCAATGTTGTGTGATTTGATCAAGTGTGGTACAGATGACATGGAACCTAAGCATGGTATGTGTGGCATCGCGTCTTCTGTACTGCCGTTCATGGAACAATACCCGAGAGCTTTATACCCGAGAGAACGATGGAAGGTAAGAGATTGAAAGACTTTGTTTGCAGCATTGCTTGTTCCAACGATGATAACACGCTTGAGGTCGTATCCTTTTGAATACCACCATTGTTCAAACTTCATAATCGCAAATCGGCCAACTGAGACAAATACAACGGTCGTAACGCCAATGATTCCGAAGACGACTCGCGAATAGGAGAATGCGCGATAAAAGAATGCGCCTGCCATGACCACTACCATTCCCAAGATAATTATGCGCACAATGGCAAAAAACTCATCCGAAAAGGAAGAGGCACGTCGCGGTTGATACAATCTTCGACTATGGAAAAGCAATAACCAGATGGGAATAACAACCAATGAACTGTAGATGTATTCCTTCAGCGGCGGAACGCCATAAGGAACGGGAATAAGTTGCGTAAATGATGGAAGGAAACGCAGCCAGTACGAAAAGAGAAACGATGCTTCGAAAGCAACCGCGTCGGTGAGTACAGTCAACAAGGGAATAAGAAAATCTTGTCGTCGTTTATTGACCATCAGTATTCAGTCGTCAGTTATCAGTTATCCAAAACATTAAATCACCCAAACATTTCCTGCTCAACTTGCTGGAAAATGATATGGCCGACAGTGATGTGACCTTCTTGAATGCGTTGTGTATCGTTTGACGGGATAATGATGGCGAGATCAACAAGTCTTTTAGATTCACCGCCATCGTTACCGAGGAATCCAATCGTTACAAGTTTCATACCATGCGCTTTTTGAAATGCACGATTCACATTCGCAGAATTCCCGCTTGTAGAAATTCCTATCAACACATCACCCTCGTTGCCAAGTGCTTCGATGGAGCGAGTGAAAACATTGTCATATCCAAGATCGTTCGCACCTGCGGTCAGCATCGACGAATCTGTTGTAAGTGCAATTGCTGGAAGACCCGGACGTTTGATGTGTGGACTCAGGCGAATAACAAATTCCGTTGCGAGGTGCTGCGCATCAGCGGCACTGCCGCCATTACCACAAAGCAAGACTTTTTTCTTCGTCTTGAATGCATGGATGATCAGGTCGATTGCTTTTGAGATTTCTCCTGAACACTGTTGCAGAATATGGAGTTTTGTTTCACTGCTTTCTTTCAATGAATCAGCGATAAATTGATCTCTGGATTTTATGGTACTGTGCAAGGGAGTCATAAAGGATGTCCGCCTGTAAATATTTTATGATTGGTGAATTGCCTGTGCAAACTCTTTAATGACCATACTGTTCGAGTTCTGTTCGATGACTGTTCCAGTGACAACGAATGAAGCGCCAGCTTTGATTTTGTTCCGGGCTTCTTCGGGCGTGCAAATACCGCCGCCCACAATGACAGGAAGGGAACAATACTGAGTTACTTTTTTTATCATTTCATCCGGTACGGATTGTTTTGCTCCACTGCCTGCTTCGAGGTAGAGCATTTTTAAGCCGATCAACTCAGCCGCAAGCGCATGTGCAACGGCTATGTCTATCTTTTCACGCGGAATAGGTTTCGTATTACTCATAAACTCGGCGGAAGTGACATTGCCGCCATCGATAAGCATATATCCGATCGAGATTGCTTCTAATCCCATCCGTTTGATAATAGGAGCTGCAATAACCTGATTACCAATTAAATGATCCGGGTTGCGTCCGCTGATTAAAAGCAGAAAGAGAATCGCATCTGCTTCAGGGGAGACTTGTGAAACACTTCCGGGGAAGATAATAACCGGTGCCTTGGTGTTCTCTTTTATGGTTTTCAATGTCTCATCAAACTCATTGGAAAGCATTAAGCTTCCGCCAACGAGGAATGCATCTGCACCGGCTGTTGTTGCTTCTCGGATGAAGGCTGGAAATTTCGCTTTATCGATTTTATCCGGATCAACTAACAACAGGTAGCCTGCACCGCGATCGCGTTTGATTTGGAGAAGATGTTCGAGAGTTGTCATGAGATTTCCGGTTATTTTTTTAAAAGAGATTCAACTATAGATTTTGTGTGAGAGAGTGCTTCATCTATCTTCGCTATATCTTTTCCGCCTGCAGTTGCCATATGCGGACGTCCACCGCCTCCGCCACCCACAATTTTTGCGACTGCCCCGACTATTTTGCCTGCTTCAATCTTTTTTGTAGCTAGAAGATCATCGGTAACAACGCAAACAAGCTGAACCTTGTCTTCGATGATCGAAGCAAGCAAACCGACACCACTGCCGAGCTTTACCCGGAGTGAATCACCGAGCGATTTCAATTCATCCATCGAAGTGGCAGGAACTCTTGCTGCAATAAGTTTGATGTTGTTAATCGAAACTGCGGAAGAAATCAATTCATCCATTGAGCCGGAAAGCGATTTTAAACGAGATTTCGCTCGCTCCTTTTCCATCGTTTTCTTTGTTTCATTGTCTTGCTCAATAACGTTTTTTAGAATTATTTTGTATTTGTGCAATTGAGCAAAATAACCGGCTAATTCAGGTGAAGCCTGATTTGGAATATTCGGAAGCTCTTTCAGATCTTTAATTTGTGACTTGAATATTTCCTCGAATCGATTATATGCAAAATTATATTCGTCTGCGAATTCTTGCTCTTGTTCGATAAGATAACTAACTGCATACGTACCAGTTACACCCTCTATTCTTCGTACACCGCTTGCTACACTGCCTTCACTGCGAATTTTAAAATACCCGATTTCACCGGTGTTATTGACGTGCGTGCCGCCGCAAAATTCCGTGCTGAAATCTCCAAACTGAATAACATTCACCCGCTCTCCGTATTTATCGCCGAAGAACATGAGTGCTCCCATTTTCCTGGCATCTTCAAACGGGATATTGTTTAATCCGGGAGTGCGTGGAATATTTTCTTTTATTTTCTCATTCACCAATGCTTCGATATTGTTGAGTTCTTGTTCGCTGAGTTTAGCAAAATGCGAAAAATCGAATCGGAAATAATCAGGCGCAACAAGCGACCCTGCTTGTTGAACATGCGTTCCGAGAATTCTCCGCAATGCATTATGTAGCAAGTGTGTTGCAGAATGATTGCGCATAATGGAAAGTCGGCGTTCCAAGTCAATTTCTGCTGTGACAATCTTGTTCTTGATGTCAGGAAGATCATCTTTTGTTATGTGTGCGTAAATGTCTTGATCCTTTTTCGTATCAATCACTTTATATTGGACTCCATCCGCAATAATAAATCCAGTATCTCCTACTTGACCACCACTTTCCAAATAAAATGGAGTCTCACGAAGGGCAAACCAGCGAGCACCATGAGCTACCACGATAGAATTGAGTTTTGTTTTAGAATATCCCAAGAATGTAGTTTTTTCAATAGGTGTATATGTTCCTGTCGCACTCAGTTGGACTTTAGGTATTATTATATTTGCGGAACCCGTTCGAGACCGCTCTTTCTGTTCTTCCATCAAGCGTTCAAACTCTATTCTATCTATACCTATGCCCGCTTCTTTTGCTAATTCCGTAGTGGTATCAATATGAATACCATATGTATCATGCAACATGAATGCATCTTCACCTGAAATGCGATTGATCTTTAGTCGACTTAATTCATTTTTAATATTTAAAACTAATGGTGATAAGGAATTAGTCGGATCAGAAATAACAAGAGTATTCCCATCACTTAATCGATCATCAACCCACCATGAACTATTGATTTTCTTCTCTCGAATAAGAGACTGTCTAATAGGTTCACCTATAACAATTCGATATAAATATTCCAAACCATTCTTCTGAGATTCGTTGAATCGCTCTTCTTCAGATTTGATAATTCCATTGATGTATGATCTTTTACTTGTCAATTCTGGAAAAGTAGAACCCATAGCATCTATTACTGAATTTGTGATTTCATATAGAAAAGGTTTTTCCATATTAAGAAAACGGCCAAAACGTACTGCTCTACTTAGCACTCGTTTTAAAACATAACCGCGATCTTTATTGGAAGGCGTTGCTCCATCAGCAATAGCAAATGTCAACATTCGTGCATGATCCGCAATAACACGAATAGCGATATCTATGTCTGCTTTAATGCTACGGTTGTTTGGAGGAGAAGTGTTATTGTATCTTTTTCCAGTCACTTCAGTTATCTTCTCAATAATCGGAGTAAAGACATCAGTATCGTAGTTAGAATTTTTTCCTTGCAGTACTGCACAGACGCGCTCAAATCCCATTCCGGTATCGACATGTTTTGCCGGCAGGGGAGTAAGCTTGCCGGCTTCATCTCGATTGTACTGAATGAAAACGAGATTCCAAATCTCCATGACATCTGCAACTCCCGCATTCACCATTGAAGCAATTGCTGTTCCATTTGGAGTTCGATCAATGTGAATTTCAGAGCAGGGCCCGCACGGTCCGGTCTCGCCCATTTCCCAAAAATTATCTTTTTCACCGAAGCGTAATATATGATTCGGATCGATGTCTGTGACCGACTTCCACAATTGTTCGGCTTCTTGATCGTCTTTATAGACTGTTGCCCAGAGACGGTTCTTCGGAAGTCCCCAGACTTTTGTTAAAAGTTCCCAAGCCCATTCGATGGCTTCCTTCTTATAGTAATCGCCAAAAGACCAATTACCAAGCATCTCAAAGAATGTGTGATGATACGTATCGCGTCCGACTTCTTCGAGGTCGTTGTGTTTGCCGCTCACACGGATGCACTTTTGCGTGTCAACTGCACGTGTATAACTGCGTTTTCCGGTGCCAAGAAAGACATCCTTGAATTGGTTCATGCCTGCATTAGCGAAGAGCAGGGTTGGATCGTCATACGGTACAACCGGAGCGCTTGGAACAATTGTGTGTGCTCGCTCTTCAAAAAATTTCAGAAAACTATTTCGGATTTCCGATGAGGTCATGAGAATTACACTTCAATCTGTGTATTCAACGCAATTTCTTCCAGCACGTGCGATACTTTTAAACATTCTGTCATCTGTCCTTCAAACACCATTGCCTTGCCGCTATTGTGGACTTCCCAAGTCAATGCTTCAGCTTTGGTTGTATCGCATCCGACGGCTTTGATGATTTGCCCGATGACCTCGTCAAAAGAATGGATTTCGTCGTTGTACAGGATCACCCTTGCAGGTTGTTCGATCAATACATCGACGTCCTTTTCTTCCTGTTGATGAGGATTGGGTGTTGAAACTTGATTCATGTTGATTCTCTGATGTAATTCCATATCTATGATACTGAAAAATGCAGAGTCTTTCAAGGAATGCAAAAAGAACCAACAAACAGCTTACGGCATGAGGTATGTTGAATCGGTGTCGACTTTATAATGACATATTCTTAATTATAGTGTCGCCAAACTCTGAGCACTTCACTTCCTTTGCGCCTTCCATCAACCGGGCGAAATCATACGTTACGACTTTTGATTGAATGGCATTTTCTAATCCTTTGATGATGAGGTCGGCTGCTTGTGTCCAACCTATATAGCGGAGCATCATCTCTCCTGAGAGAATAAGAGAACCTGGATTCACTTTATCAAGATTCGTGTACTTTGGTGCGGTCCCGTGTGTGGCTTCGAAGATGGCGTGACCTGTGATATAATTGATGTTGCCGCCCGGAGCAATACCAATACCTCCAACTTGTGCAGCAAGAGCGTCGGAAAGATAATCGCCATTAAGATTCAATGTCGCAATGACATCGAACTCTTCAGGGCGAGTGAGCACCTGCTGGAGAGTAATATCCGCAATTGCATCTTTGATAACGATGCCGGCACCTGGTTTGCTTTTCGGAATGCAGCACCAAGGTCCGCCGTCAATTTCTTCAGCTCCAAAATATTGTTTCGCAACCTGATATCCCCAATCGCGAAATGCTCCCTCGGTAAATTTCATGATGTTCCCTTTGTGCACTAATGTTACGCTTTTCCGATTGTTCTTGATTGCATAACTGATGGCACTCTGGATAAGGCGAACGCTTCCCGAATAACTCACAGGTTTGATTCCAATGCCGACCATAACATCATTGGAAAAATTCAGTACACCGGCTAATTTCCAAAAATCCACCGAACCTTGTTTTGTACCGAATCGGATTTTTGCAAACTGCCTCGGAAATTCTTTCGCAATGAAGTCCAACACTTTTTGCGCTTCCGGGGTGCCGCTTTGGTATTCAATTCCTGCATAGATGTCTTCCGTGTTTTCCCGGAAGATGACTATGTCAACTTTTTCCGGATGCTTGACAGGAGAAGGAACTCCTGTAAACCATCGAACAGGTCGTAAACAGACATAGAGATCGAGGATTTGGCGGAGTGCTACATTCAACGAACGAATACCGCCGCCGATAGGTGTCGTCAGAGGACCCTTAATACCTACGAGATATTCCTTGAACGCTTCGATCGTGTCATTGTGCAGCCATGTATTGGGTCCGTACACTTCATTCGCTTTTTCGCCGGCGAATACTTCAAACCAGACAATCTTCTTTGTTTCACCATACGCCTTAGCGACAGCAGAGTCAAGGACTCGTTGGGATGCACGCCAAATGTCCGGTCCGGTGCCGTCACCTTCTATGAAAGGGATGATCGGGTGATCAGGAACACTCAACTTCCCATCTTGAATACGAATTTTTTGACCTGCAGAAGGTGGAGATAGTTTAACATACTGTGCCATTGATTTCAATTACCTCTGTGCTGATGGTTGTTGAATGTGTTGTCGGATCATTGCCCCATAACGTTTCAATTCGCCGTCTGGATACCCTTTGAGCTTCAGAACGAAACGAATGTTGTCATCGGGATATCGAGGTGTGACATGGAGATGAAAGTGAAACACTGATTGTCCGGCAATCTGACCATTGTTAGAGAAAATATTGTATCCTTCAAGATTCAAACTTTGAACCAGTGCATTCGTTACTATCTTAGCTGCCTGCAAAATGGAATAATATGCCTCAGAAGGCAAATCCAGGAAATCCCTGCAATGCAGTTTGGGCAGGATCAATGCATGGCCAAAATGAATTGGGTTAATATCAAGGAGAGAGATAACGTGGTCGTTCTCATATAAGATTTCAGCAGGTATTTTTCCGGATATTATTTTACAGAAAATGCAATCAGTCATATCATTCTTTTCACAAAGAAATCTATCCAAATATGCCTGCAAAGTCAAAGAGTGCCCCATAAGAAAAATCTTGTTTCAAAAACCATTCCTTAATATATTAGATACAACGAAGTTGCCGAAGTGGCGGAACTGGTAGACGCGCTGGACTCAAAATCCAGTTTGGCTCAAACCGAGTGGGGGTTCGACTCCCCCCTTCGGCACATGATTAGCCTGTGAGTTTCACATTCACAGGCTTTTTTTTCGATTCAACTGTTCAAAACGAAATCTTATTATTTTGTGCAGAAATCGAATGATGAAAGTTGTAACAATTGAATCTGTTCCATATCTTTCACTGCAACACTCACAATAAATTACTTTTCATTCTCACAATTCTTAAGGAGGATTTACCATGAGAGTTTTTTTTCTCTGTCTAAGTATTCTGATTATTGTTTCTGCTGTGGGATTTGGTCAAGAAAAAATTGATGTTGTCTATCTGAAAAATGGAGATGTCCGAAAAGGTACAATTATAGAGAACACTCCTAATGACTATATCAAAATTGAGACATACGATGGATCTATATTTACTATTAAGTATACAGACATTCAAAAAATGGCTAAAGAAACAAAATCGGTTTCAGCAACTCAAATATCTTATGTACCGCAGAATACTCCAAAAGGTCTAATGTCGCGCACGGCGGATTTTGGAGTTACTGCTGCTTTATGGCTTGGAGGGAAAGTGAGAATTGTAGATTATGATATAAAGACAGATAAAAATCCGGGTTTTCTTTTGAGAGCATTTTATGATGCCTATGTTGTCGAAAAGCTGGCTGTTGGTGCCTATGCCAATTTTTCGCCAGTCTCAGTGGAATGGTATAGCACCACTGCAGCGATATATGAAGTTGGCGGTGCAATAAAGGGCCGATTTCCTCTCGGTGACGGTTCGATAGTTATCAAACCCGGTCTCAATATCGGCTACCGTATGATTTCTTCGGATTATTATATAATTGACAAATCGGATGCGATGGCATTGAATGCAAGTATTGAAATTCAATTCAACACGAAAAACCTATTTGTGCCATTTTTCGAAATAGGTTTTCTTGCGCAGCCTGTTGGTGGAAATGATTATACAAACATTACATTTCCACCTATCATCTATTTGGGCGGTGGAGTGGCATTCTAAAAGAACCGTATCAATTTTTTTAATTTTACACGAGTGGATCTTCACATTCTCTCTCCCTCTGTCGACACAACAGGAGGGAAATACTGTAAAACGAGGCGAAGAGAATCCGATTGCAAAAATAAAGTTGTAGTGAGTGAGGTAATTCATTATCTTCCATAAGAAGAATCAACAGTGCAGGTCGTTCGATCGTAAGTGAATATTATAGAGGATGCGTATGAGAAAATAATACCAATCTTTATTCATGTATCCTCGGCGTAATTAATGAAGTATTCACTTTCTCTTGTTCTTCTCATAACGGTATTTTCATCCTTTCCTCTCTGCGCGCAGGCATCCGGAACTTCGGTTTCTTTTGGACAACTTTCCACAACATTCACACTCAATAGATCTGATACGCTCTATCAACTACCACAGGAATTTATTATTGAGGGAAGTGAACATATTGTCGTCGATTCAGTGCGGCACTTGGAACGGCTACATGACTTTCGAATGATTTACCGATATGGACAAATTCTCTTTCCTTCGAAATATCTTGCCTCGTTATGTTCTGACTCGCTTCCTCATAAGATGACGGTCACATATCGCGCACTTCCTATGAACTTCAAACATGAATATTCACTTCGGCAAATTGAAATTCTCTGGGATTCTGTTGGGAAAGAAAGAAAGGTTGTTTCACAGTTATCAACAAAGCTCTTCTCGGATGATTTTTTCGGATCAGGTCTTCAAAAAAGCGGATCGATTGTGCGCGGATTTTCCGTCGGTTCTAATAATGACCTCTCGTTGAATTCCGGATTCCGCATGCAGCTTGCAGGCAAGCTTGCTCAAGATGTCGACGTGACGGCAGCATTGACGGATGAAAACTCACCTCTCCAGCCGGAGGGTACCACGAAAACTCTGCAAGAGGTTGATAAAGTCTATATCGAAATCAAGACTCCTCATTACTCTGCAACGCTTGGAGATTTTGACCTGCAAATTGATCAAAAAGAAGGAGGTGAATTCGGAAGACTGAATCGTAAACTTCAGGGTGGGCAAGGTACCGCATCCTTCGATCATATTGGTGGATCCGATCTTGGCGGCTCGATGTCTCTTACTGGTGCAACTGCACGAGGAAAGTACGCTACAAATCAATTTCAGGGAATAGAAGGTGTGCAAGGGCCATACCTTCTCAAAGGTAATAATGGAGAGAATCGTCTCGTCATCATTGCGGGCAGTGAGCGAGTGTATCTTGATGATGAATTAATGACTCGCGGAGAAGTGAATGACTATGTTATTGATTATACCAGCGGCGAAATAACGTTTTCCAGTCGTCGCTTAATAACAAACGCTTCACGAATCACGATTGACTTTGAATACTCCGATCAACAATTTGTTCGCAATCTTATTGCAGGAAGCCTAAGCGAGAGTATGTTCGGTCATGAGTTAAAATTGAATATTTCATTTGCTCAGGAAGCGGATGATCCTGATTCACCGATAGATTTTTCGTTAAATGATTCAACCCGTGCAATCCTTCGGCAAAGTGGCGGCGATCGTATGAAGGCATCTGTATCTGGAATTGTCAAGGTGGATAGCGGTAATGGTCAGTATATCTTGCAAGACACAATAATCAATGGCAGGCATTATTCGATTCTTGAGTATTCACCTGGCGATCCGCTGGCTCGCTATACGGCGTATTTCTCGCCTGTAGATAGTGTGCCTGCTGATTCTGCCGGATATGATCGTATTGCATCAGGTGAGTTTCATTTCAAAGGGATCGGTCAGGGGAGCTACATCCCCGTGCAATTTTTGCCGATGCCGCAGCTTCATCAAGTGATTGACGTGAACGGACAAGCATCGCTCGGTTCAGATTTCTCGCTTTCAGGGGAATATGCGATGAGCCGTTTTGATCAAAATCGATTTTCTCTTGATGATTCATCCAGCATGAAAGGAGGTGCGTTTATGTTTGCTGCTCGGTACAATCCGAAACGATTGATTATTGGAGGATCGAATATCGGTGAGGTGGATGCACATATTTCCGATCGGTTTGTGGATCGGCGCTTTCTTGCCATGGATCGTGTAAATGAAGTCGAGTTTAATCGTAAATGGAATCTTACTGAAGATGCAACTACCGACGAGGATATCCAGGAATTCTCCCTCGCATATCGTCCTACCCGAAGTATCAGCGGCGCAGCGACATACGGTGCGCTCGATCGGCCCGGTGAAGTACATTCAACAAGAACGCAGATCGATCTCGGAATTGCCGACTCGAATTTAGCGAAAGTTCAGTACCAGATAGAAGTAATAAATACTTCGAATGCACTTTTAAACGATGAGTCACATTGGACACGCCAGCATGGTATTGCAGAGTATGAGATTGCCAAATGGCGTCCTGGATTTTGCATCGAATCAGAAGAACGTATTGCCATGCCGACTGGACTTGATTCGATGAGTCTCGGTAGTTTCCGATTTCTGGAAATTGCGCCGCGGCTCACCACCGCTGAATTTTCTAAGATGACCGCATCAGTCGAACTTCAATTTCGAACAGAAGACAGCGCTACTGTCGGATCTCTCCATCGTGCATCGCAGGCAGTTACGCAACTGTACACATGGCAATTGAACAATAACCAGTTGCTTTCGAGCTCGCTTGCATTGAACCTTCGCAACGTTGAATTCACTGACGAATTCAAGTTGCGTGGAAATCTTAATTCAAATACCGTTCTCGTTCGATCCCAAACACGTTTTACACCATTCCAGCGGGCCATAGAATCCGATCTCTATTATGAATTTTCCAATCAGCGTTCTGCACAATTGGAGAGAGTATTTGTCCGGGTCACGCCCGGAAGCGGTAACTACAAGTATTTAGGCGATATGAACGGTAATGGTATAGTTGATGAAAATGATTTTGAACTTACCCGGTTTGACGGAGACTATATCGTCACCTACGTCCCAAGTGATCAATTGTATCCGACATCAGATCTCAAAGCGAGTATTCGCTTACGACTCCAACCTGCACGTCTTATTCCGGTTTCGTCCACATGGTTCAATAAAGTGCTGCGGGCGATTTCGACTGAAACATATTTGCGCGTGGATGAAAATAGCAAAGAAACGGATACGAAACAGATTTATTTGCTCAACTTCTCTCGTTTTTTGAACGATCAAACGACCATCGCCGGTTCACAGCAAATTACACAGGATATTTTTCTTTTCGAGAATAACTCAGATCTATCGTTCCGATTTCGTTACAACGAGCAGTACGGGCTGACGCAATTTGTCTCAGGAGTAGAACAAAGCTATACGGAGGAGAGGTCGATTCGAATGCGTTCACAACTGGTGCAAGAAATCGGCAATCAAACAGATTTCATTAATAAAACGGATCAATTAACCGCATCCCCTGCGTCAACGAGTGAACGAGACCTGGTTTCAAATGCACTGTTATCTGATTTTTCTTATAAACCGGTATTGAATTGGGAAGTTGGCTTCAATTTTGGCGTAACAGAAATAGTAAATAGTTTCGGAGGGACAAATGCGACTGCGAATATCAATGTAGAAGGCATGAGGATTGTCCAATCGTTTCCGGGCGTAGGACAACTGCATGCGGAAGTGAACCGTGAAGAAGTCGTTTTGGTGAACGTCAAAGATCCGACCCTATCCTTACCATATGAATTTACTGAAGGGAAAGTAATCGGGCAAAGCTATCTCTGGCAATTGATATTCGATTATCGTATTACCAGTAATTTGCAATTATCGATTAATTATAATGGGCGGAGTGAAGGAGGGCGTACACCGGTCCATTTTGTGCGGATGGAAGCAAAGGCATTTTTCTAAGTTTTGTCAAGATATTTTCTTAAAAAAAAACTGCAGATGAACGAGAGTGCTTGCCTTTCAGCTACCTTTTGATTATACTTTTTCGGCTTCATTTCTGAACCAACCAATTAAAGCGAATCGCCATCGGTTCAGGGAGAATAAGGGAGAATTTGTCAGCGGACAGATTCTAGAGTAGGGGAATTGGTACTACATATGAACAAAATTTACTACACCTCGTTTAATTCAAAGATTGGTACTATTCACGTTGCCTCGACAAAGTCTGGCGTATGCAAAATCAGTATTCCTGGCCAAACGAAAAAGGAATTCCTTGCATGGCTGCAGAAAAAATTTGCAGGTGCTGAACTTATCGAAACATCGACAAAGAATCGTCAGATTATCGATGAATTGAATCGCTACTTTGACCGGCGGCTTGTGAAATTCCATAGCCGACTCGATCCGGTAGGGACGGAATTCCAGCGTCGTGTGTGGATGGAATTAAAAAGAATACGGTATGGAAAAACAATTTCCTATAAGGAACTTGCAAAGCGTGTAGGAATGCAGCGCGGGTTTCAAGCGGTGGGAAAAGCCAATGGTTCGAATCCGCTTCCAATTGTTGTTCCATGTCATCGGGTCATCGGATCGAATTCAAGACTTATCGGCTACGCGGCAGGATTGAAGACTAAAGAATTTCTTCTTCGACTTGAAGGCGCACTGCCTGTGTAATGCACAGCGACTTTTTTTAGACGTTCCTCATAGTTCATTCTTGAAAATCGTTTGAAGAAATCTTTACAGCTTTTTCTTGCCCCCCGTGTAATTTATCCTTACCATTTTACCTCATAGAATTCATATGTGATGAAATTTCTCGAAGATCTCAATCCAGCTCAAATTGAAGCAGTGAAAGCTACCAATGGCCCGGTCATGATCATTGCCGGAGCCGGCAGCGGTAAAACGCGCGTACTGACCTATCGCATTGCTTATCTTATGGCGTGCGGTGTGCCTTCATATCAAATTCTTGCACTCACATTCACGAACAAAGCAGCGAGTGAGATGAAGAACCGCATCATCAAGCTGAAGGGTGATGATGCGGGCAGTCTCTGGATGGGTACATTCCATTCCATGTTCGCACGGATCCTCCGCAAAGAATGCATGCACCTGAAGTTCACACCTGCTTTCACCATTTATGATTCTGATGATTCGCTCAGTGCCATTAAAAAAGTTATGACGAAATTGAATCTGCCGACACAGCAATTCAATCCGGTCGCGATTCGTTCACGTATGAGCATGGCCAAGAATCAATATCTTTCACCCGGCAGGTATGCCGAACTTGCACGCGACCTTTTTGATGAAAAGGCGGCACTTGTTTATGCTGAATATCAGAAGACACTCGAACGAAGCAATGCTATGGATTTCGACGATCTTTTGATAAAACCGATTGAACTCTTCGAGAAGAAGAAAGCGGTATTGGAAAAATACCAGGATCGGTTTAAATTTATTCTAGTGGATGAGTTTCAAGATACCAATCGTGCACAATATCGGGTTGTTCAGCTGCTCGGGACCAAGTATCGCAACATTTCTGTTGTAGGCGACGATGCACAGAGCATTTATTCCTTCCGCGGAGCAGATATTCGAAATATTCTTGATTTCCAAAAAGACTTTTCAGATTGCCAGCTCTTTCGCCTGGAGCAAAACTACCGCTCGACAAAGTCGATCATCTCTGTCGCAGACCAGCTCATTCACTTCAACAAAGAACAGTTAAAAAAGAATTTGTGGACAGCGAATCCATTGGGCGAGCCGGTAACACTTATTCAGTGTGCAGATGACCATGAAGAGGGAAGCAAGATTGTGCGTGCTATCCAGCAAGAGAGTCAACGGCGCAAACTCGATCTGAAAGATTTTGCCGTGTTGTATCGGACAAATGCCCAGTCCCGTGCATTGGAGGAGGCGTTTAGAAAAAATGCGATTCCCTATGAGATCGTTGGTGGTACACGATTTTACGAACGAAAGGAAATCAAAGATATACTTGCATACTTGCGACTGCTTGCAAATCCTACTGACGAAGTGAGCTTCTTGCGCATTCTCAATTATCCGGCACGCGGAATTGGTGATGTCACTGTGGAACACGTCCGTACGTTCAGTATCTTACATTCCATATCGATTTTTGATTCAATGAAGAGAATAGAAGAGATCACGGAGTTGACGGACCGGGCAAAGAGCGGCCTTTCACAATTTAGAGCGCTTATTGAAAAATACCAGATGCTACGTCCGCAGATGACATTCAGTGAGCTTGCACGCTCGCTTGTAGATGAGTTGGGAATTCTGACAGCTTTCAAAGAAGAACGAACTGCTGAGTCGATGAGTAGGTGGGAAAACGTGCAAGAGCTGCTTTCGGCCATCTCTGAATTCAGTCACGAGAAACCAAATGCAACACTCGAATTATTTCTCGAAGAAGTCGCGCTTGTGTCCGATATTGACACATGGGAGGGAGAAAAAAATTCCGTTACGTTGATGACGTTACATGCGTCAAAAGGCCTTGAGTTTCCAGTTGTGATCATTGCAGGATTAGAGGAAGGACTTCTCCCATTCTACTCTAGCACGCTTGAATCCGCAGATGTGGAAGAAGAGAGGCGTCTCTTTTATGTCGGTATTACCCGAGCAGAGCAAAAGCTCTACATTACCTATACGAACCTGCGCTATCGTTTTGGTGATGTTGCCTATCCAAGTGAATCTCGATTCCTCTCTGAATTGGGTACTGAAAATATTGAACGTATCGGTAAACGCATCCCACGGCAATCAGCAAGCGCACCGCTGTTCGAGTTTGATAAACCGTCGGCGACTTCAAAACGACCGGCTCGTCACAAAGCAAAAGATGAATCAGTGCGTTTTGACGATGCGATGCCGGATTATGAAACAGAATCTCAGGAACATTTCGAAATCAAGCGCGGGACCATTGTTAAGCATGAATTGTTCGGACGCGGCCGCGTGGTGGAAGTAACCGGGAAAGGGGAAGCCCAAAAGGCAATTGTACTCTTTGATGAATATGGCAGGAAGAATCTTATTGTGAAATATGCAAAACTCAGTCCTGCCTGATCTTCATGAGAATGCATATCGTGTTGTTGGCTTGATTATTTGGCAGGGATGCTGACGTTACCGAGAATCCGTTCGTAGTGCTGTTCATACTGCGTTACGATCTTCGATGATTCAAATTCCATGGCTCGTTTGCGTGCTGCCTCTGCAAACAATGCGTGCTTTGATGGATTCGTAAGCAGGTCTATGGCATAGCGTGCCATCCGATCAATATCGCCAATTTCAGCAATGAAACCTGTCTGACCATGTACTTGAAGCTCAGGTAACCCGCCGACACTGGAGGAAATGACAGGGACTTCACAAGCCATCGCTTCGAGTGCAGATAACCCAAAACTTTCCGATTGACTTGGCATGAGGAAAAGATCGGCGGTCGAAAGAATAGGCACTAATTCGGCTTGCTTTCCAAGGAATCGCACTTTCTCTTGAATTCCAAGCTCGCGGCAAAGCATCTCGCACTGGGAACGGTCCGGTCCATCGCCTATGAGGATAAGAACGCTCTCAACTTTTTTCTGAACTTCATTAAAAATTTTGATGACATCGAGTACGCGCTTCACCGGACGGAAGTTCGAAGTGTGGACGAGGACTTTCTCGCCATGCGGTGCGCAATTCGCACAAAATTTTGCAGAAGGAGTTCTTCGATATTTCTCAATGTCAATGAAGTTAGGAATAACCTCAATCTCTTTGTTGATATTGTAATTCGTTAACGTTTTTTCTTTGAGGAACCGCGAGACTGCTGTAACGCCGTCGCTTTGTTCAATGCTGAATTTCATAATTGCAAGAAAGCTAGGTTCAAGTCCGACGAGCGTAATGTCTGTTCCATGCAGTGTCGTGACGATCTTGATGTTTGTTTCTTGCAGTATCTGTCGAGCAAGATAGGCACTTGTGGCGTGGGGGAGAGCGTAATGACAATGGAAGAGATCGAGCTTCTCATATCGTGCTACTTCCACCATCTTGCTGGCGAGTGCTAAGGTGTACAACGGGAAGTCGAAGAGCGGGTAGCTTGACATTTCGACTTCGTGATAAACGATATTATCTTGAAAGCCGCTCAGGCGCATCGGCATCGCATAGCTGATGAAATGTACAGAATGACCGCGTTTGGCAAGAGCTTTCCCAAGCTCTGTCGCGACAACACCGCTTCCGCCGTATGTCGGGTAACATGTGATACCGATTTTCATATTGTCCTCATTGTTGAAAAAAGGTAGTCAGAAATCCTGTCACATTCAAACGAGAAGAAATGAGCGATATGTGAGAATGAAAATTCTCAATAATCCTGACGCGAAAAATACCAAACGGAGAGACCATAGAGAAGAGATGTAGAAAAGAACGAGTAGAGGAACGGCATCAATGTAAATTCCGCTGGGTAGGGAATGATTGGATTTTTTCCGATCGCACGTGAAGAATTCTCAAGCATCGCATTGAGTTGTGGAGTGAGATAATAGATCGCGTCGAGCAATCGATGATAGACGACATTGTCCCAGAGCCGATAGAGACCTTTCTCTCTTAATTCAAGTCCCCAGGAGATAATGGAGAAAGCAAAAGCCAGCATGATAGAGATACCTGCACTGCGGGTAATCAATCCAACTATGGTGACAACGGAGAAGAAACAAACAAATGCATACACCACATACGCAACGGATGAAAGAAATCCCCAGTGCCAGACACCCAACTTTACGCCAAAGATAAGCCAAATACCGAGAAAGAAGTAAACGAGATTGACAGCAATGCCGGAAACTGCGCCGAGCGCACGCGCCATCAAGAGTTCAGCACGGGTAAGTGGTTTGCTAAGAAAAAGATCGATAGTCCCTTTTTCCAACATTCTTGGAATCAATCCAGCGATCCCGAAAATACCAAAAAGAATTATCCAAAAGACAGACGATGAATGCAGTTGGATAAGAAGAAAATCGATGACATTCATTCCCGGCTGAGATTGGCGGCCAAATGGCGATCCAAAGATTGTTACCATATCGGGATCGGTTGGGGAGTGACCAATTCCTAATGCAAAGAAAAGCAAAAAGCTGGATGCAACGGCAAAATAGAAAATGAGCGTCCCTTTGCGGAGTGTCTCGCCGATTGTAAACCGAAACATACCAAAGAACCTCACTGGTCGTTTTCTCCTTTCACAAGCTGAATGAAGTAATCTTCGAGCGATGTTTTCTGTTGTGTCATGCCCTCAATACCGATTCCATCGGCACGAAGCGTGTCAATGATCGAATTGAGCTCCGATTTATCTTTTAATGTAACCGTGAGACTTGTATCTTTCAATTCAAGAGAAAAATGCGATTGGCTCAGACGTACTCGAAGGTCTTCGGATACCGGTGCAGATAATTGTATGATGTACACGAGCTTTTGTGTTGTTAATTCGGAAATAGTACCAGTACGTACTACTTTTCCTTTGTTCAAAATCGCTACGCGGTCGCACATCATCTCTATCTCAGAAAGTAAATGTGAATTCAAGAAAATGGTTGTGCCTTCTCCTTTCAATTGCAGAAGTAGATCGCGAATTTCCTTACGGCCGATTGGGTCAACGCCGTCTGTCGGTTCATCAAGAAATAACAATTTTGGATCATTGACGAGTGCCTGCGCAAGTCCGAGTCGTTGCAGCATTCCTTTTGAAAACTTTTTTGTTTTGACTTTCGCCCAGTCTTTCAATCCTACCATCTCGAGCAAGACATGTGCTTTGTCTTTCAATATTTTTTCCTGCAATCCATTCAGTCTCCCAAAAAATATCAACGTATCCAACGCAGTAAGAAATCCTGGATACCGATGACTCTCCGGCAAGTATCCGCATTGTTCTTTGAGTGCACGCTGTCCTAACGAATGACCAAGGACTGTCGCTGTGCCTGATGTTGGGTGCGCAATAGAAAGAAGGAGCTTGACGAATGTGGTCTTTCCAGCTCCGTTAGGACCAAGCAATCCGAAAATTTCTCCTTGTTCGATAGAAAGGGAAACTTTTTCGAGTGCAATAATGTTCTTTCTTTTGAACAGGCCTGATCGATAATGCTTTGTCAGATCGACTGTTTGAAGTGCTTCCATACAGGAGATAAAATAGAGAATAATGTTCGCTCTTCAAAGATGATTGAGAATGAAAATTTTCGAAGTACTTGATTTCGGAAGAAAAGAATAAGATATTTAAACAAGAAGAGTCATAATAAGAGACTCTTATTTTTTGGGATAATATAAGACCGGATCAGTCGTATTTATGTTACAACTTTCAAAAAAAGTGGAATATGCTCTCATCGCGCTGCGTCATATGGCGATGAATTCGCATGGTCATGTGTTCACGGCGAAAGAAATTGCAGCCAAGTATAATATTTCATACGAACTTCTTGCGAAGGTTTTACAGAAACTCACGAAATCCGGAGTTGTAGTTTCACTCCAAGGGATGCATGGTGGTTATACACTTGTCAAAAGGCCGGATCAAGTGCAAATTTCTCATATCATCAATGTTATAGAAGAAGAAAAACCGACGATTACCGAATGTTATGCCGAAGGAGGAGAAGATTGTTCGATCTTTGATGCGTGCACGATCCGTAAACCGTTAGAGAAAGTCCAGCATAATTTAAATCTCCTATTTGAAAAAACGACTTTGGAACAAATTATTTAGTGATGAATATGGAAAAGAAATATACCGATCTTCTCTCAAATCACGATGAATTGTTTGCGTTTCTGAAATCGAAATTCAAACTGTATCATCTTTCAAATGTATTTTTTCGTGACCTCCATTATGGGGTTTGGGAATTTCTTAAACACCGTGGTGTTTCTTTGAAGTACGGAGAGTCGGAAGATATTACACATGAAGTGGTTGTCTCGCTGGAAAAAAAGAATATTTTAAGAAAATTAGATGAACAGACCTGGCTGCTTAATTATCCGCGGTTCAAGTTGACATCTGTGCAAAAAAATACAGTTAAAGGTACCGACTGCCGCATAGTGTGGCAGATCGAGAATAAGGTAAAATTATGGCAACCGAAACCAACACTATAGAACAATTTGCTGACCAAGAATACAAGTATGGGTTTATCACGGATATAGAAGCCGATTCCACGCCTGCCGGTTTGAATGAAGACATTATCAGATTTATTTCTGCCAAGAAGCAGGAACCGGAATGGCTGCTCGAATGGCGTTTAAAATCGTACAGGCATTGGCTCAAGATGGAAGAGCCGCGTTGGCCCAATGTGAAATACCCGCCGATCGATTATCAGGCAATTGTGTATTATTCGGCGCCCAAGAAAAAGACCGAGCTGAAAGATATTTCGGAGGTCGATCCAGAGCTGCTTCGAACATATGAGAAACTTGGCATTCCACTGCGAGAACAGGAATGGCTTGCCGGCGTCGCGGTAGATGCCGTATTCGACAGTGTTTCTGTTGCGACAACGTTCAAAGAAAAATTAAAGGAACTCGGGATCATTTTTTGTTCATTTTCCGAAGCGGTTCGAGAACATCCGGATCTGGTGCGAAAATATCTCGGTTCTGTTGTGCCGGCGAACGACAACTATTTTGCTGCATTGAATTCGGCAGTCTTCAGTGACGGCTCATTTTGTTTTATTCCTAAGGGTGTTCGCTGTCCGATGGAGTTATCGACGTACTTCCGTATTAACGCGGCAAATACCGGACAGTTTGAGCGCACTCTGATAGTGGCGGAAGAGGAAGCGCAGGTGAGCTATCTTGAAGGATGCACAGCTCCCATGCGAGACAAAAATCAACTCCACGCCGCAGTGGTGGAGTTGGTTGCCTTGGATAATGCACGCATTAAATATTCGACAGTACAAAACTGGTATCCCGGCGATAAAGAAGGCCGCGGCGGTATTTATAATTTTGTGACGAAGCGCGGTAAGTGTGCTGGCGTAAATTCCAAAATCTCATGGACACAAGTTGAGACGGGTTCTGCTATTACATGGAAATATCCAAGTGTGCTGCTGATTGGTGATAATTCGGTTGGCGAGTTTTATTCGGTTGCTGTTGTGAACAATTATCAGCAAGCGGATACTGGTACAAAAATGACGCACATCGGGAAGAATACAAGAAGCACGATTGTATCGAAAGGCATTTCGGCCGGCCATGGACAAAACTCCTACCGAGGATTGGTGGAAATGAAAAAGAATGCAACCAATGCGCGTAATTATTCTCAGTGCGATTCACTCCTTTTGGGTGATAAGTGCGGCGCACACACCTTCCCGTATATCGAAGTGAAGAACACATCCTCGAAAGCCGAACATGAAGCGACAACTTCGAAAATCGGTGAGGATCAAATATTTTACTGTAAACAACGAGGTCTTTCCACAGAAGATGCGGTAAATATGATTGTGAACGGATTCTGCAGGGAAGTTTTCCATGAATTACCGATGGAGTTTGCAGTCGAGGCACAAAAATTGCTCGGAGTAAGTTTGGAAGGAAGCGTAGGATAAATTGACGATTGTCGATTTGGTGGTTGCCAATTTAAAATCATAAAATCACTAAATCACTCAATCATTAAATATTCATGAATAAGGATAGATGAAATGAGTTTGCTTGAAGTAAAGAATTTACATGCAAGTGTGAACGGAAACGAAATTCTCCACGGGATCAATCTTACGGTGAATATCGGTGAAGTCCATGCGATCATGGGTCCCAATGGGTCTGGAAAAAGTACTCTTGCAGGAGTGTTGGCAGGACGCGAAGCCTATATCGTTACTGAAGGACAAGTCCTCTATCAAGGGAAAGACTTGTTAGAAATGGATCCGGAAGAACGAGCGCGAGAAGGTTTGTTCCTCGCATTTCAATATCCTGTGGAAATCCCGGGCGTGAACAATTCGTATTTTCTTAAAGCAGCGCTTAATGCAATCAGAAAGCACAAGGGTTTGGAAGAACTTGATGCGATAGATTTCCTGTCGCTTCTCAAGCAGAAAACGAAATTGGTAGATATGAATGAAAGCTTCCTGAACCGACCCGTGAATGAAGGATTCTCAGGAGGCGAGAAAAAGCGCAATGAAATATTTCATATGGCAGTGCTGGAACCAAGGCTGTCGATTCTGGATGAAACGGATTCTGGCCTGGATATCGATGCATTGAAAACCGTATCGGAGGGCGTCAATAAACTTCGCTCGAAAGAGAACGCAACGATTATTGTAACGCACTATCAGCGCCTGCTCAATTATATTGTTCCGGATTTTGTCCACGTTTTGGTTGATGGAATAATCGTGAAGTCGGGTGGAAAAGATCTTGCAATCAAGTTAGAAGAACTCGGGTACGATTGGGTTCGAGAAGAAACTGTGCAAGCAGTGTTGTAGTTGAAGGAAAACCAAAGAACATGCAATCTGTCGATAAAAATATTCAATGGTATCAATCGAGATTTGAAGCATTCGAACAAAGTTTGAATGGTGAAAAATCAACGACGATGCACACAGTACGCCGCGAAGCTATTCGTCGATTTGTCCAAAATGGTTTCCCGACAACGCGGCAAGAAGAATGGCGATTTACCAATATTTCTCCGATCACAAAAATTGAGTTTCAACCGATTCTTCAGTATGAAGCACGGGGAACAACAAGAGACGATATACGAAAATATTTTCTCGATGGAGCAGTCCATGCAGTGTTTGTGAACGGGATGTTTTCATCGGAACTATCGGATATTGGAACGCTCCCCCAAGGAGTGGTAGTTGGAAGTTTAGCCGAAATGCTAAAGAAACACCCTGAGCAAGTTCAACCGTATATTGCACGTTTAGTAAATGGTGCGGAGAGTGCCTTCACAGCACTCAATACTGCATTCATGTTGGACGGTGGTTTTATTTCGATTCCAAAAGATAGAGTGATCGATCGACCGATACAATTTCTCTTCATTGCATCAAATCATGAACAGTTATACACTGCACAACCCCGGAATCTCATTGTTGCGGGAGCCAAGAGCCAATGTAAGGTCGTTGAGACGTACGTTGGGCTTGCTCAAAATACCTATCTTACAAACACGGTCACAGAGATAGTGCTCGGAGAGAATTCTCATCTTGAACATGGTAAGCTTCAGATAGAAAACATGAATGCGTTTCATATTGGAACAACCCAGATACAAATGAACAGGGCAAGTCATTACACGTCGAATTCAATTTCACTCGGTGGCTCCCTTGTACGGAACAACGTCACCGCTGTGTTGGATGCGGAAGATTCCGAGTGTACGCTCAACGGATTGACTCTCAGTACCGGCGCACAAGTCATCGACAATCACACTGCCATCGATCATGCAAAACCGCACTGCAATAGTCATGAACTCTATAAAGCCATTCTCGATGGAGGATCGAAGGGAGTATTCAACGGGAAAATATTTGTAAGGAAAGATGCGCAGAAGACCGACGCAAAGCAGACAAACAAAACGCTGCTGCTTTCCGACGATGCGACAGTTAATGCAAAACCGCAATTAGAAATCTTTGCGGATGATGTGAAATGCACACACGGCGCTACCATCGGTCAATTGGACGACGAGCAGTTGTTCTATCTTCGTTCACGAGGAATTGACCTGGCGGCGGCGCGCGATATCCTCACGTTCGCTTTTGCAGGTGATGTGATCAACCGGATTACCATCGAACCGTTACGCCAGCAAGTAGAAAAGATGATTCACGACAGGCTGGATATCAGACAAACAGGGATTGAAGAAGGATGAATAATTCAACGATTATAACCGAGTCAATCATCGACACTTTTCCTGTCGAAAAGATTCGTCGTGATTTTCCCATTCTCGCTTCAAGGGTTTATGGGAAACCATTGATCTATCTTGATAATGCTGCAACGACGCAGAAACCAGCGTCTGTCATAGAGGCTATTCGACATTACTATACAACAGAACATTCAAATGTTCATCGCGGCGTGCATTATCTGAGCGAGTTGGCAACACAGAAGTACGAAGCGGCACGTGTGATGGTTCAAAAATTCTTGAATGCAGGTTCCGAGCGGGAGATTATTTTCGTTCGTGGAGCGACAGAAGCTATCAATCTTGTTGCGGCGACGTATGGAAAAAAGGAAATAAAGCCGGGTGATGAAGTATTGATCACAGGACTTGAGCATCACTCGAATATTGTTCCATGGCAAATGATCTGTGAAGAGAAAGGTGCTCATCTTCGTGTTGTACCGATAGATGACAACGGCGATGTTATTCTGGATGAATTCAACCGCCTGCTATCCGGAAAGACGAAGATTGCAGCCATAAGTCATATATCCAATGCACTCGGCACGGTGAATCCTGTAAAACAGATGATTGAGATGGCACATCGGAAAGGTGTTCCCGTGCTCGTTGATGGAGCGCAGGCAGTTCCTCATCTTCGTGTGGATGTCCGCAATCTTGATGCTGACTTCTATGTCTTCTCATCCCACAAAGTATTTGGCCCAACAGGCATAGGAATATTGTATGGAAAGACACAGCTTTTTGAATCCATGCCCCCCTATCAAGGCGGCGGTGATATGATCAAGTCTGTCACATTTGAAAAAACGATCTTCAATGACATCCCCTATAAATATGAGGCAGGCACACCGCACATTGAAGGCGCCATTGGATTGGGAGCAGCGATTGATTATTTAAATTTATTCGATTGGAACCGTGTTCAGGAATATGAACAAGCACTTCTGCAATTTGCAGAAGAAGAAATTTCTGCAATTGACGGATTGAAAATTATTGGAACGGCAAAGGAAAAAGCAGGTGTGATATCCTTTGTATTGGAAGGAATTCATCCGCACGACATCGGAACCATTCTCGATCGTGAAGGGATCGCGATTCGAACAGGACATCATTGCGCGCAGCCGGTGATGCAACGGTTCGGAATTCCGGCAACAGCACGCGCATCGTTTGCATTCTATAATACGCGGGAAGAAGTACGGGCACTGGTTCGCAGCATACAAAAAGTGAAAGAGGTCTTTGAGCATGTCTGATCTCAAAGCATTATATCAGGAAGTAATTCTCGATCATAACAAGAATCCACGCAACTTCAAGAAGATGGAAGATGCTGATTGTTCGGTGGAAGGGTACAATCCACTGTGCGGAGATCATTATACGGTCTTTCTCAAGATGGATGGAGAAGTCATTTCGGAAATTGCTTTCCAAGGATCCGGATGTGCGATTTCAAAAGCATCTGCTTCGGTGATGAGTACGGTATTAAAAGGGAAGACGCGGGCAGAAGCGGAAGAATGGTTTGAAAAATTTCATCATCTCGTGCGTGGCGAGATGAAGGGTGAGACCGGTATCGATGAATTGGGAAAACTGGCGGCATTTTCCGGTGTCAGTGAATTTCCTGCGCGAGTGAAGTGCGCCATCCTCCCCTGGCATACGATGAAGAACGCAATAGAGAAGAAAAAGGAAACTGTATCAACAGAATGAGTGTTATTCAAAAAGACACATACAAAAGGATGATGGTTATGAATACGCAGGAAACACAAGAAGCACAGGTTACCACTCAGGAGATTACACTTACGCCGGAAGCGGCAGAACAAATACGGCTCATCCGTCAAGAAAATCAAGTGCCTGAAACGCATGGATTACGGATAGGAATTCAAAGCGGCTGCTGCTGCGGATCTTCGTATTTGCTTGCATTTGACGAGAAAGTAGAAGCAACAGACAAGGTTTTCCAAAGCGAAGGCGTTTCAATATATGTTGATGAGGAAAGTCTAGAAGGTCTTTCCGGAACTACGCTGGAATATGTTGATGGCCCGCAAGGAAAGGGGTTCAGATTCGATAATCCCAACAAGGCACAGTCTTGCGGATGCGGTGATAGTGAATGCGGTGACGGCAGTTGTGGAGATCATGAATAAGGTGTAGGGATGATTGTAAATGAAAAAAAAGAATCGCCGATAACCATGGATGGAACAAAGGACACAGTGACAGTAGCGCCGATGCGCGTTGTCACCGATGAACGTGTATGGGAAACAATGAAGGAATGTTACGATCCCGAAATTCCGGTGAACATTGTCGATCTCGGACTTGTGTACGAAGTAAAAGTAGAAGAAGAACTTCCTGGTGATGCGAATGTGTATATCAGAATGACACTGACTGCACCCGGCTGCGGTATGGGTCCGATGATTGCGGCAGATGTGAAGCGGCGCGTTCAGCAAATTCCTGGTGTGACCAATGTGCTTGTCGAGCTTGTCTTCGACCCTATTTGGAATCCGGATATGATGTCTGAGGCAGCAAAGTTGACGCTGAATATGGGCTGATTCAGAAGAATTTTGAAAGCGCTTGTTCTAAAGTTCCAAATATCAAATCACAAATACCAAACAATAAACAAATTCTAAAATCTTTTCGGGGATTGTGTGTTGGAATTTGTTTGGATTTTGATGCTTGTTTTTTGGGATTTAATTTTGGAACTCTTTTGATGTTTCTAGGGTTCTATATTTTGAATTGAAACTGAACTGACAATACATTTATAGAAAGAGGAATAGAGTATGGCATACGAATGGAAGTTTAACCCCCGTCCTTATTCGGACGATGAAGCGAAGAAGTTACTGGCAAATGTCGTAAGTCCCGAGACGACAGATTGGCATTATAACACGCATCATAAAGGATACGTGACTGCGCTGAATACTATCGAAAAAGCTCTCGAAACCGCCGACCGTACGACGGCAAATGGTAACTTCAGTCAGATTGGTGAGTTGAAGCGCCGTTTTACATGGAATCATTCCGGTGCACTTCTGCATGATTTATACTGGGAAGTGCTTGGCGGTGATGGCGATACGAGCAAGGGACCGGAAATCAAAGCAGCCATTGAAAAAGAATTCGGTTCGTTCGATGTATGGAAAGCAGATTTCAAAGCATCGGCAGTATCGGCAAAGTTAAGCGGCTGGGGATTGCTTGTGTTCGATCGGCTTTATTCAGGGCGATTGCTGAACGTAACGGTGGACGAGCATCAATACGGAGCGATATGGGGCGGCGTGCCTCTGATTGCACTCGATGTGTTTGAACATGCATATTATCATAAGGATGGTCCTGCCCGAGCGAAGTACATCGATAACTTCCTTGCAAATCTGCATTGGGGAAGAATCAACGATCGGTATAAGAAGTTTGTAATTGGGAAGTAAGTAGATGGCAGACGGAAGAAGGTAGAAGGTAGATGGTAGAGGGTTGGGTGAAAGCTCAACCCTTTTTTTGTGTACAAAAATACTGGGTTCTCGGTATTGTGTTTTATGATGTATATAAATAGAATTACATTAACAATGCTAAAATGGGAGGGGAACGAGTGATAAGGCGGGCTTAGGCGTTATCCTGGTTTGATCTGGATCGTGATCAGAAAAAAAATATGAAAAGAATTACAATATTTGTAGCATAAATCAGAATATTGTATAACTTGATGGCTACACTATGGTTCCATCTGTTATGTTTATGAAAAAAATGTTTTGGTATTGGTCTATATGTATAAGCTGCAGTATTCACGCTTCAAGTAATTCACCAATCCATCATTCATCATATAAGGAGTATCTACCATGAAAAGCCCTATTGTGACAGTTGCTATTGTTATTGTAGTTGCCATCATCGCTTTTTTTGTTGGCCGCCATACTTGTGTCTATAATCCGGGACAAAAAAGTCTTTCGGGAGTAGATAAAGATCAGGTAGAAAAAAAAATAACAGTAACTTTCCCGGGTGCAGAGAAGCATGAAATTTCTCTTGCCGAGGCAAAGCAGTATCTTCAAAATTATCGGAAGACTCTGCAAGCACAGAAGACAAAGACACCGCAAATACAAGGTGGATCATTTGACCGCGGTGCAATTGAAAAAATTCTCGCGCAGCCAGGTTGCGCGCATTTGCGTATTTATTATGGCAAAGACGAAAATGGAAAACCCAACTTAGTTCTTGTAGGTGTTGATAAGGATGGAAAAGATATGACGAAGGCATGTATTATGGAGAAGATGGGGAATTGTCCTCCCTTTTGTGATGAAACAAGTGAACTGTTAAAGTAAAAGATATTTTATGCCTTATTATATAATTATTCTGTACATAGCGCAAGTCTTTGTGGCTTACGTTTGCATTATTGGAATACTCAAGTATAAACGTTTGATTAATCCTCTAAAGGTTGTAGTATGGTACATTCTGTTTTCGCTTGTAGTTGATATCGTTAAAGATGTAATGATTTATAACAAAATACGTACACTTTGGATTGATCATTGGTTTAGTATCCTTGAACTGCTGTTGTACATGCTAGTGTTTAACTATTGGCGAACAAGTAAACGTTACAGCATTCTTCTCTGGCTTTCCTTTGTTGTATATCTTCTTATTTGGATTGTAGGCAAATTTACATTTGAGCCTTTTATGTACGATGATGTATATTCCGCATCGGTTTCACAGACCATCCAAATTGCATTTGGTATACCAGTACTTATATCAATAATCGACGACAAAAGTAGCATATGGAAAAATGATCCACGATTCTGGATTGTCTCTGGGATAGTGTTTTATGCTGCCTCTGCTTTCTTCATATTTGCATTGTTCAATGTAATGTTGACTTTACCTCGTCAAATAATGAGAATGATTTTGAGTTTTAATATTCTTTTTGCCGTTATTCAATATGGTTTCTTTCTCCGCGCCTTTTTATGCAAGCCTGTGCCAACACCACAGGATGTGGTGACGGGAGCCGTAGGAAATTTTCAAAATCACAAAACCGGTTAACGCCGGTATAATAAACATATCATAAACAATGATGGAGACCGTTTTGCCAGATACCACAATTAATATATTGTGGATGGTTGGTGTCGGTACCTTTGTTCTTCTCCTGCTTGCTGTGGGATTTATCATGGCAATCGTTCAAAGCAAGCGCAGGGAAATGGTTGCCAAACAGCGTGAGTTAGAAGAACTTGCCAAGAGCGAACAGAAGTACCGCAGTTTATTTGAAAACTCACTCGCGGGGATCGTGAAGTTTTCGTTGGAGACATGGGATATCCTTGATTCAAACAAAGAAATGAAACAAATATTCGGGTGTGCATCCGAACAGGAATTGGCACGTTGTTTTTCAGCATTACCACCGCGAAGCATTCAAGATATACAGCAATCACTTCTGAGCAGCGACCTCATTCAGGAATATGAAATCAGGACAACCCGGCTCGATGGAAAGGAATTATGGATTCTCTTCTCGGCAAAAATGATCGGTGAAGAGCACCTGGCCCATGGAGTCATCGTCGATATTACGGAGCGGAAAGTATCGCAGGAGAAAATTTTAGAACAAGCAATGCTTTTAGACGAAGCGCAAGATGCCATCATGGTTATGGATTATCAAGGACGACTCACCTTCTGGAATAACGGGGCAGAACTCATCTATGGCTGGGGGAGAAAACAGGCTGTCGGTTCTTTCATCCGAGACCTTATCTTTGATACTGCACATTCAAAAGATTATGATCTTGCGATGGAGGATATTCTTCAATTCAACGAATGGAATGGAGAACAGTATCATTTGAACAGAGAGGGAAAGGAACTGCTTATCCAAAGCAGGTGGAAGAAGGTGGAGAGCGCATCAACAAACAAAAAAATAATCTTAATTGTGAACACAGACATTACGGAGAAGAGACGGCAGGAGAGATTATTGCTTCGTGCGCAAAGAATGGAGAGTATGGCTTTGTTAACAGGTGGAATTGCCCACGATCTCCAAAATATTCTTGCTCCCGTCTCAATGTCTGTCAACCTTCTGCGTGAAAAACTGACCGACGATCCCAGTATGAAAGTTCTTGATGCCGTTGAAGAAAGTGCTCGGAGCGGCATGGATCTTATTAGAAATATCATTACCTACGGACACGGGATTCCCGGTGAAAGAGTAAAAGTTGAACTATCCGATTTGCTTGAGTCGATCCTTACGATTGTGCGACAATCAATTCCTGAAACGATCCGTATCGATAACTTGATCGATGGTAAGAATTATGCTGTGCTCGGCGATGCCAACCAATTAAAGCAAGTATTTCTCAATATTGTTGTCAATGCGCGTGACGCCATGCCAAATGGCGGAATTATAACCATTGGTATCTATAAAGTGACGATCGATGAAAATTGTTCCGATCTGTATCCAGAAGCTCAGATGGGAACATACCATCTGGTGAATATTTGTGATAATGGTTCAGGTATTCCTGAAAACTGCATCGAAAGAATATTTGAGCCCTTTTTTACGACAAAGACAAATGGTAACGGGACCGGTATCGGTCTTTCCCTTGCGCTTGGTATAGTTAAAAGTCATTCGGGTTTCATTACTGTTCATAGTGTTGTCAATCAAGGAACGGAATTTAATATCTTTCTCCCAGCCTTGGAATCATAACTCACTACAGACAAATTTGAGATAGAAACAATCTTTTCAAAGACACTACGATGAGTTTACAAGAGGACACACAAGAAAAAAGAAAGCGTATTTCCGTTTGGGTCGTTGACGATAATAAAAGCTTCTGTGTCGTATTGTCTGAAGCATTGAACCGCAGCAATTCGGTCATCTGTGATAAGTATTTTCATTCCAGCCGGTCGACCATCGAATATCTTGAAACCAGTAACCATCCTCCACAAGTTATTCTGCTCGACATCAAAATGCCCGGAACGAAAGGTGTGGATGCAATCGCTCTCCTCAAACGGATTGCTCCTTCCACAGATATCATTATGCTTACGTCGTACGACTTCGATATGGACATACGAACCTCACTCAAGAGAGGTGCGGCAGGGTATCTCCTCAAGTCTTCCCAGCCTCTGGACATTATCCGGGCAATTGAAACAGTGCAAAAAGGGGGAACGCCTCTCGATCCGATGATTACACAAAGGATGACGGATGCTTACATTGCCGGAAAACCTGAGAGCGACTCGTACAATCTCTCGGCTCGGGAGCGGGAAGTCATCCGGTGGATTACCCAGGGTCTAAATAGTGCGGAGGTTGCACAACAACTTTCAATAACCTATAACACGGTTGAAACGCATATTAAGAATATTTTTCATAAGCTCAATGTATCCAACCGGCATGCGATGGTAGCTAAAGCAATTAAGGAACGGCTGGTTTAAATCGATTTTTTCCCCACCTAGATGTCCTTGCTTAAATACTGGGTTCTCGGTATTGATTCGTATTAGTTAATTTTCGAAGTTTCAATAGTTCCCCTCTGCAATAACAATTAAAATTTCTTTTAGAAGAACATAAAAGCTCTTGCAAGAGTACCGAGAACTTGATGGCAGACGTACTCTCTTCGAACGACGGTATTTGTTGAAAAAAACCCTTCTATGAATTTGCAGATGGAAGAAGAGGCAAGGATACAGTTCCAAGTGCGACACCAGCAAGGTTTTTGAAAAAGATATTGAAAGACGTGCAGAGGTGTAAACCATATTTCCAACAGTTAAGCAATGAGATTGTGATGAAAGAGAACGAATTAAAGAAGGTGAATATGAATGAAACAGCAGAAGTTTTTGGCGGTCATACATTTCAGATGAAACACACAGGCGTTCAGTTTCAGAACATGAAAGCAATGTTTGAATTGATTCATGATGACGCCAAGCAGAATAAAGTCCAGAATCAATCTTTCCAATCACTGAAGATGCGGAGCTTAGGTACATTTGCCGGTAATATTGCGCACGATTTCAACAATATTTTCGGTACCATTCTGGCATCTTCTTCTTTACTCGCGATGAACAGGGTCGGTCCTGAGAAATATACTGAAATCCTCAAGGCTATCAACAATGCTGTGGGACGAGGCGCCGAACTTGTGAACGAGATTCTCATCTTCACCGGCAAAACTGATGTTTCATTCAGACCGCTCTCTGTTCCTGGTTTCATAAACGACAGTCTTTCCAAGCTCATGCAAACATTCCCAGAGAATATCAAATTTCAGAAAATGATAGAACAAAACATTTCCTGCATCAGCGCCGACAAAACTGAGATGCATAGGATGTTGTTGAATCTCTGTATCAATGCCCGCGATGCTATGCCCGAGGGAGGTACTATAACCATTCGAGTGAACAGTGTGACACGCCAAGAACTACAAGGACTTTTTCCTACAGTCGATCATGATCGGTATATCTGTATCAGTATCTCAGATACAGGCACAGGGATAGAAGAAACGGCAAAAGACATGATCTTCGATCCATTCTTTACCACAAAAGAAAAAGGAAAAGGTTTGGGGCTATCGGTTGTTTATGGCATCGTAAAGGCGCATCACGGGTTCATCGATCTGGAAAGTGAACCTGGACACGGAAGCACGTTTTATATTTACTTTCCGCTCATGACCGTAGACAAAAAAAATAATAATTCTCTGCAGATGAAAATGTCAGCCGATGCCGGCGGTACAGAAACTATTCTGATCGTGGAGGATGAGAAGCCTCTTCTGGACCTGGCATGCCTCTTGTTCGAATCGAAAGGATACACAGTGCTTGCTGCAAAGAATGGCATCGAAGCAGTTGAGATGTACAGGAAGCACCGAGAAAAAATATCACTTGTTTTTACCGACATAGTATTGCCTGGACTCGAAGGGAGAGAAGTGTTTACAAAGTTGAAGGAGATGAATCCAAGTGTAAAAGTTATTTTTACCAGCGGCATCATTACTGATATCAAAGCCGCACTTTTAAAAGACGGAGCTAAAGACTTCATTCAAAAACCATATAAACAAGAAGATGTTCTGCGAAAGATCAGAGAAGTGCTGGATGCACCGTAAGAGCATGAGTCAAGTTGTAAAAGAAGTCCTGACGTACATAGTTTTTTCAAAATATGTTTTACGACTTCCTCTCTATACCCAATACGTATTTGCGTTTCACTGCTGAAGTTTTGGAGCGTAAGCGATCTTGGTGAAAGTCTCCCCCTCAGGGGAGGGGAGAAGAGAGGATGGAACAAATGAGTGTGGAGCGAGAGGTCAGATATCAAGTAGCTCAAGAAGCAGGAATGAAGTGCTTATTTTCATGGTTAAATATATGTGTGGGAGAGAAGTGAAACGCTTCAAGAGAACTAAGACGCTCACCGAGGTATGAAAATTCTATTTACATTATGGATAATGACATGTGTACTCTTTATTACTACACTTGCGTATAATAATCTTTCAGTTGTTAGCACTTCTCGTACTCATGTAGTAGTTCAGCTTCAAAACACAGAACGTATTGCCGGCATACAGTTTACCCTTCAATGTTCTTCCAATGTCATATTGTCGGATCCTGAGCGTAGTAATCGTATCTCCGATACTTCATGGATGATGGCTACGTATAAACCGAATGATTCGACCATGAATGTTCTTTTCATCAATATGAATTGTGCATCATTTGGTACTGGGACTGGTTCTCTCATGCAATTGACATTGACTTCCTCCGGAGAAGCGCATGAAAGTTACATTATGTTTGCCAATGTGATGGTAACAAACTTGACCGCAGATAGTGTCGGTATTACAGTCAACGGGTTACACTGGTCGAACAAATCGAATCATGCTGATGCAAACGGTAATGATCAGATTCTATTTACACAGAATTATCCCAACCCTTTCAACCCAACGACGAACATTTCTTTTATTGTCACGCAACAATCATATATATCGTTGAAAGTATATGATCAATCCGGTAGAGAAGTGGGAACGATTGTCAATGGTGAATTAGCGGCTGGAAGCTATTCAAGAATTTGGAACGCGGCAATGCTTCCCACAGGTATATATTATTGTCGGTTATCCACCGGTTCAATCATGAAAACGCAAAAAATAATATTGTTAAAATAATGAACACGTACCATCGATGTTACATCAACCACTGATGGGTAATGCTGATCGAGGTTAAGAAATGTTGAGATGGAAAGAAGTTTAAATTCCAAAATCATTCTGTCATGCTTCTATCCGGAATACATGACGAGGCAATGAGCTCGGCAAGATCCACACTCAGGCTTTTCAATAGTTTCGACACCGCCTCACAAGTGAACGTACACTTCAAAGTGAACGATTCGCGAATAGTACTCCACTGCCACTTGGCAGCAAGATTTCATGCCGATTGGCGAACCACGAGTTCAGGTTTGAATATGATCCTCTGGGGCTTGCGAAGAATTTCATCTCTGTGGATTACAGCCATCTTGTATGCTGCCTCTGCCATTTCTATCAAAGGTTGTCTGATGGTAGTAAGCGTGGGGGTTGATAGCTGTGCTATGAGAAGGTCATCGAAGCCCACAATTGCGATGTCCTCGGGTATCCGCACTCCTTGCTCTCTGGCTACAATCAGCAATCCTGCCGCGCAGTTGTCACCTGCCGCACAAAAGATGGCATCCACGCCTATGTGCAAAAACTTTGGCATTACCTCGACGCCGTCCTCGCGAGAATAGTGGGGCACCTCGATCATGCACCCTTGCGGTATGGAGAGCTTTCCAGCGCTAAGCGCCTGTTGGAACCCCTTGATCCTTTGTTCCGCATTGTAACCGCCCTGCACCTGAGTCTTGCCGGAGATAATAGCGATCTTCTTCCTACCTTTCGCGATAAGGTATTCGCCGGCTATTTGTCCACCCAAGCGGTTGTTCGTGGTAATGCTGGACACATCGGCCGTCTCCTCATCTATCAATATGATAGGCACATTGGCAGCGGTGTAGGCAGCAATCGTGTCGGAATCCGGCCGCACACTAATAGCGATCAAGGCAGTGGGATGTGTTTGGGCGAGTGCTTGCTTCAAGCGCTCCTTCTGCATGCCGGAGTCGTCTGTCACAGACCGGCGTGCAATCTCCTCCGGCTTGAGCCACTTCTTGAGATGTTCGGACAGTGCAACTTGTAACGCCGATCCGAAGTTCGGTGCTGCGAGCACAACTTTCGTCTCTCGGTTTTCCATCGTGGTAATCTCCTTTCACACCTCTTGTATACAACATATCTAAAAGAATACTACCCAAAAAGGACCCTGAAAGCAAACTACAACAATGGACGGTATCGCGACCTTGATTTTCATTGAAAGACTCGTTATTCTTGTGCAGCAGTGTTATGACTCTCACACCACGAAAGGGGTTCGAAGTAAGAGTATGAACACAAGAATAAGTTTCATTGGACAGATGTCCGATTCCATTTTGCGCCTGATTCTTCCAAAGAATTTTTATGATCTTCAACATGCAATCCCGCAAATGACTGTTGGTATAACATCTCAGATATTTTCAAGATCAATCCCCCCCCCCCCGCATTTACAAAAAACATTTCCTATTCATAAGCACCAATTATTTAGAAATTTCTTATGCCCTGTATCGCGCAGCATTTTCTATCGCGGCAGAGCATTTGTGTTTCTGTATGTAACCTTCGAAAAGTCTCAGAGTTTGAGCCGAGATACCTTCCGAAGAGCTGGAAGCCTGAAAATGTTACACGCGTAGCGTGTTCTATTCAACCGAAGGTAAAAAAAACAATACGAAGTATTGTTCAATAATTATGTGCTGTTGCCAGATTGAAGTAAGTCTCAGTAGGAGTGTCAGGAAGTCCGCCAAAAGATTCCGCCACAAAACGGCGGACGCAAAAAACGCGGAAGCATGGCGGATAAACAATTCCTGACACGACGCAAGGAGGCAGAAAATGTCCGGGAAAAGAACCGTAACAAGATCCCAGGAATACTCAGAGAGCATCATCAACACCGTACGTGAACCCTTAATCATTCTGGACCAAGATTTAAGAGTAGTCACGGTCAGTCGTTCCTTCTACGAAGTCTTTAAGGTAAAACCTGAAGAAACCGTGGGACAGCTTATCTATGACCTGGGAAATAAACAGTGGGATATCCCCAAGCTGCGGGAACTGTTGGAAACCATCCTTCCCCAAAAGACAACCTTTGATAACTATGAGGTTGAACATGATTTTACCACCATTGGCAAACGCATCATGCTTTTGAATGCCCGGCAAATTCAAAGAGTGTTGGGCAAAGAACGGATCATCCTTCTAGCCATTGAGGACATCACCGAGCGTAAGGAGATAGAAGCCGGCCTGGAAAAGACCCGGAAAGAACTGGTGGTAATAAAAAAATCTGCAGATGAAGCCAGTGAATACTCTGAGAGCGTCATCAACACCGTGCGTGAACCTTTAATTTCTTTGGATCAGGATCTCAGGGTGGTCACGGTCAGCCGCTCATTCTATGAAGTCTTTAAGGTAAAACCCGAAGAGACCGTGGGACAACTTATCTACGACCTGGGCAATAAACAGTGGGATATTCCTAAACTGCGGGAACTGCTGGAAACCATTCTTCCCCAAAAGGCAACCTTTGATAACTATGAGGTTGAACACGATTTTACTACCATTGGCAGGCGCATCATGCTTTTGAATGCCCGGCAAATTCAAAGAGGATTGGGAAAAGAACGGATCATCCTTCTGGCCATTGAGGACATCACCGAGCGCAGGAAAATAGAAAATGGGCTGGAAAAAGCTCATGAAGAGTTAAAAGATTTAGCCGTCGAGTTAGAACGTGTCGCTCAGGCAAAATCTGAATTCTTAGCCAACATGTCGCATGAGCTCAGGACCCCGCTGAACTCCATTAACGGTTTCTCTGAGGTATTATACGACGAGACTTTCGGACCGCTGAATGAGAAACAGAAAAAATACGTAAATAATGTTTTGACCAGCGGAAAGCATCTTCTCTTACTGATAAATCAGATACTGGATATGGCAAAAGTTGAAGCCGGAAAAATGAAGTTAACATTATCCAGCTTGCCAATGAAAAGTATATTAAGTGAGATTTCACTACTGGTAGCGAATATGGTCAGTAAAAAGAAGCTTCAAATGGTTCTTGAAATAGCCGAAGATCTTCCGAATATTGAGGCGGATGAACTTAACGTAAAAGAGATAATTTACAACCTGCTTTCAAACGCAGTTAAATTTACACCCGAGGGTGGTAAAATTGGTATGCGAGCGAAGAGAGCCGATCCCGAGATAGAAATAGTGGTCTGGGATACGGGGATCGGTATCGCACCTGAAAACATGGAAAAAATATTTGAAGGTTTTTTCCGTGTCGATACTCCATATTCTCGGGTAACTGAGGGGACCGGGCTCGGTTTGCCGCTCTCTAGAAAGCTGGTTGAGCTGCACGGTGGGAAGCTTTCTGTAGAATCAGAGGGGCTAAATAAAGGTACCTCGGTTCGGTTTACTTTGCCTATTATATCCAGGGGGGTGTGAGATGAGGAAGAAAGCATTAGTTGTCGATGATAACGCAAACAATCTGATGCTGGCAAAAGATCTTTTGGAGGTCGCCGGCTTCGAAGTATTTGAAGCTGAAAATGCGGCAGATGGAATTGCCATTGCCAGGAGAGAAAAACCGGATATTATTATTATGGATGTGCGGCTTCCCGATATGCGCGGAACCGCAGCCGCCAGGATATTGCGTCAAGACAAAGAGACAAGCGATATTCCCATTGTTTTTGTGACTTCTTCTGTCATGGCGGAAGGAAGAGAAGAGATCAATGATATACCGAACGCCGGGTTTATTAGTAAGCCGATAAATACGCGCACCTTTGTGAAAGAAATCAGTCAATTTATTAAGTGAGTTTCTCATATGTTGAAAAGTCAAATTCAAAAGAGATAGATGATGAAAAACAAACCAGTAATCTTAATTGTCGATGACCAGCCCCAAAACATTGAACTTCTCGAAGCACATCTTGTTTCGCAGGATTATGAAATTATCAAGGCGGCAAACGGTGAAGAAGCGCTGGAAAAACTTTCCGCGCATCAGATCGATCTAATTCTGCTGGACGTAACGATGCCCGGCATGGATGGTTTTGAAGTTACGCGCAGGATCAGGCAAGACAATACACATCGACTGCTTCCGATAATCTTGGTTACCATATTGCGGGAAACGGAAGATCGGGTAAAGGGAATTGAAGCCGGGTGTGATGATTTTATTTCATATCCTGTTGATAAGATGGAGCTTATGGCCCGGGTCCGATCCCTGCTAAAGGTAAAGGCCTACAACGACTTGATGAGTAATTACCAGAAAGAGTTGGAGTCCGAGGTAGCCAGAAGTACCAAGGAATTAAAGCATGCCTTGGAGAACCTGCAGCAGGACATTACCGAGCGCAAGCGGGCGGAGGCGGAGCTAAAAAAGTCAGAGGGTAAGTTCCGAGCTATTTTCGACAACACGAGCGACGGGATGTTTCTTGTTGGTCTGGATGCTCGAAAGTTCTTCATATGTAATGCTATGTGTGTGAAAATGATGGGTTATACCCAAGAGGAATTTTTAATTCTGGATATCGACGATATACATCCCAGCGAGGACCTGCCTTTTATAAACGAGCAGATCGGGAAGTTTAGCAGAGGAGAAGAGGGTCTTCGCAGTGATATTCGATTCAAGCGAAAAGACGGAAGTATTTTTTTCGCAGATCTTCGCCCTGCCCTTCTAACAATTGGAGAGAAGAAATATTTACTTATTAACTTTAATGACGTCACCGAGCGCAAACGAGCGGAGGAGGAACTGAAAAATAGCGAAGAAAAGTATCGTTCTATTTTTGAAAATGTGCAGGATGTGTATTATGAAACTTTGATGGACGGCACAGTACTCGAAGTCAGTCCTTCTATCGAGATCGTTTCGAAAGGACAATATCATCGGACGGATTTGATAGGGAAATCGATGTTTGAATTCTATGCTGATGCCAAGGACCGCGATGTTATTATATCAGCGATACAGAAAACAGGCAGTGTTACTGATTTCGAAGTCCGGCTTAAGAACCGAGATGGCTCGTTTATCTCTTGTTCCATCTCCTCAAAAATTAATTTTGATGCTCAAGGGCGACCTGAAAAAATCATAGGCAGCATGCATGATATCTCCACGCGCAAACAGGCAGAGGAAGAATTGCGGGAAACCCGCGACTATCTTGAGAACTTGCTTAGTTTTGCAAATGCACCCATTATAGTTTGGGACAATAATCATAGGATCACGAAGTTCAATATGGCATTTGAGCGATTGACGGGTTATACAATGTACGATGTTCTTGATAAGTATCCGGAAATGCTTTTTTCTAATGACAAGCGAGAAGAATTATCAACTCTTATTTCAAGGACATCAGATGGAGACAACCTAATATCTGTCGAAATGCCTGTTCGCTGTAAGGATGGGAGTACTCGCGTTGTCTTATGGAATACGGCAAATATTTATACTGCAGATGGAAAAACAATCATTGCCACCATTGCTCATGGACAGGATATCACCAAGCGCAAACAGGCAGAGGAAGAGCTGCAGGAAAGTGAGTTACGTTTTCGTTCACTGTACGAGAATGCCACAATCGGTATTTACAGAACGACCCCCGATGGAAATATACTATTGGCAAATCCGGCATTAGTAAAAATGCTCGGTTATCCATCTTTTGAAAAGCTTGCTGAAAGAAACCTTGAAAAAGAAGGTTTCGAATCATCCTCTCAACGCAAAGAATTTCTTGAAAAGATCGAAAGAGATAGTGAGGTAATTGGTTATGATTCAAAATGGATTCGTCAGGATGGCAAAGCCATCTTTGTGCTGGAAAGCGCTCGAGCGATCCGCGATTCTCAAGGCAAAACTTTGTACTACGATGGAACAGTAGAAGACATAACCGAGCGCAGGCAAATGGAAGAAGGACTGCGGCAAATGCAAAAATTGGAGGGATTAGGAACTCTTGCCGGCGGGATCGCGCATGATTTCAACAATATTCTTGGAATCATACTGGCATACATCACAAGCACCAAGCGGTTTAAAGGTGATGCCAAGAAGTTAGACCTCGCTGTTGATACCATCGTGAAGGCTGTGGAGCGCGGCAAAACACTTGTCCAGCAGATATTAACCTTTGCGAGAAAAACGGAAACAGAATTTGGAGCGGTGAATGTGAATGATGTTGTCATGGAAATAATGACAATGATCTTTGAGACTTTTCCCAAACTCCTTACCTATGCTCAAAATTTCGATAAGAGTATTACGTTTATCAATGCCGATCGTTCGCAGCTGCATCAAGCATTGCTGAACCTTTGTGTGAATGCACGCGACGCAATGTCAAGCGGCGGCTTACTCACCATCAATACGCGGATGGTGTCCGGCATAAGTCTGCGTAATCAGCACCCAGACGCTGCTGCAAGCAGTTATGTCTGCATTGAAGTGTGCGATACAGGTGAAGGGATGACTCCGGAGACCAGGAGCAGAATCTTCGAACCATTTTTTACAACGAAAGAACCAGGTAAGGGAACCGGTTTAGGGTTGGCAGTGGTGTTCGGCGTTGTACAGACCCATAAAGGGTTTATTGATGTAGAAAGCGAGCTTGGCAAGGGAACGACCTTCCGGTTGTACCTACCCGCGTCGCAAGCGGCAGCGCCGATCAGTATAAAAGATGAAGAAACGTTGGAAGAAATTCCGGGCGGAACAGAGACATTGCTGGTTGTAGAGGATGAAGAGATGCTTATGATGTCTCTTCGGCTGGTGCTTGTTGAAAAGGGATATAAAGTTCTTTCTGCCGAAGATGGATTGACGGCAGTGAATATTTATAAGGAACGGAAGAAAGAGATTGCGCTTGTGCTTACCGACCTTGGATTACCGAAGATGAGCGGTATGGAGGAGTGTATACAGATACGAAAATTCAATCCGAACGCGAGAATGATTGTAGCAACAGGGTATCTTGATCCGGAGATGAAAGAAGAATTTCTGAAAGCAGGAGTACAACATTTTCTTTATAAACCGTATGATCTCAAGCAAGTTCTGAAAGTGGTACGGGAAGTGCTGGACAGTAAGTGATCCGTGGACATTCTGTAACCTTTGGAAGGTTTCAGAGCTTGAACTGAGGAACCTTCTGAAAGTATCTCTGAAATTGCTCCTCTCGGAAGAATTTGGTATTATATCACAACAAATGAATGAACATGTGTCACCTTCGGTTTCCCCTGAATGAAACAACAATACCGGTTGTATTGTACGATCGTTTTCTGTTTGTGCGTTGTCTTGCACCTTCAGGCACAATCGCCGCTGGAATCAAAATTCATTTCTAAGGTTTCCCAGAAATACTTGCAAAAAAATGTGCGCGAACTGGTCAAGTTTGGCAACCGACTTGGCGGGACAAAATCCGGCGATAAAGCTGCACAGTACGTATTTGAAAAATTTAAGGGTTACGGATTCAAACCGGAAATAATACAAGACCCCCGAAAGCTTACATATTCAAACGACGGTTGGCAGTTAAAGATTGATCAACCCAAGCGGCTGCGTGGACTCATTCAGCATGAGTGGTTAGCAGGATTCTCACCTTCTGCTCGGAGAGACACCGTTCATCTCTCTTTTGTCGGATCCATTCGAGATATAGATACAAGAACGATGGATAGCGGCGCAGTACTGTTAGAGCGGCAGCCTTCAGAAAAAATGTATGATGAATTAGTTGATGCTGGTGCGTGTTGTATTGTCAGTTACCAGAATGATATTTCGACTGCCTATGCTAACTGGGCAATGATCTCGACTCTCAAAGAAACGGATAAAAATCAGATCCCTGTCTTCAATATCTCAAATAATGCGGGTCGACGATTGCAAGAGGAATTGGAGAAGGGGACGCGCGTTGTCATCAAATACTCAGCAAAGACGATAATCCGACATGGGAATTCGAAGACAATTATCGCCACCTTGAAGGGCCAGACAGATGAATACTATATTCTCGGTGCGCATGGCGATTCCGACTCCGGCGGGCCCGGCGCAGATGACAATGCATCGGGTGTGTCAGGTGTATTAGAAGTTGCACGTATCTTAAACACAATGGTGAAAAACAAGACATTGCCATTGCCGAAGAAAAGCATCAAGTTCATCGTGTGGGGTACGGAATATCATTCATCGGGCAGTTATGTCAAACTTCATTCTGATCGTCTGGAGAAGATTGCGGGTGTTATCAACATCGATGAGATTGGAATTGGAAAGCCAAGGCACTGTATTTATTTTGAAGGAAACGATATTCCGCAGAATTATGACTTATTGAAACTTTTTGAGCGAGTGGGCGAGGATTATGTGAACAAAAAAGGATTCTGGAAAGAAGCAACTACAAATCCTTCACAAGGCGGAACTGATTCGTACGTGTTTCTGCCAGAATATCTAAACCGTTTAGATGTATCGGAGAAAAAAATTCCTTCGATCACAGTTTTCACAGCAGCATGGAACGAACCAACGTCAATGCAGCAAACACGAGGATGGCGTTCGAAAGCATGGAAGGGTCATCCCGATTCCGTAAACATTGATTACTCGCCATACTATCACTCGTCACTTGATATTCCGGCATTGACAACAGATAAAAAACCGGCGAATATGGTTTGGGGTGTGAATGCCGTTGGCATTGCGCTTATTCGATTGCTATGGCAATGAAGAGAGTCTACTGAGATGGATCGAAAATTTCTTTATCGATTCGGTGCTCTCGAGTATGATCTCGCATCTCGAACATATATCATAGGAGTTTTGAATGTTACTCCGGATTCCTTTTCCGACGGCGGCAAGTATCTCGATCTCGAACAAGCCGTAGTTCAAGGATTGAAGCTCGCGGAAGATGGTGCGGACTTTATCGATGTCGGCGGTGAATCAACACGCCCCGGTTCAGAACCGGTATCGGTCGAGGAGGAAATAAGGAGAGTTGTTCCAGTGATTGAGGCGTTGGCGAAGAATATACAGGTTCCTATTTCTGTCGACACATATAAGTCGGAAGTGGCGAACGCTTCATTACAAGCTGGAGCCGCGATTGTGAATGATATCAGCGCAATGACATTCGATGCCAAGATGGCATCTGTTGTGGTAAAGTATCGGGCGAGCATCGTTCTTATGCATATGAAAGGTGCACCAAAGACGATGCAAGAAAATCCAACATACGAAAACGTAACGACGGAAGTAAAACAATTCCTCTCTGAGCGATTGTTCGCAGCGAAGGAAGCAGGAATAGAACAGATAATAGTTGATCCGGGAATTGGATTCGGAAAAAAGTTCGAGCACAACATGCAACTTCTTCGAGAATTGAAATCTTTTACTTCATTCGGATACCCATTGCTGGTAGGTCCGTCGCGTAAATCATTTCTTGGAGAAATTCTTCATTTACCGGCAAACGAGAGAATAGAAGGAACAGCGGCAGTAGTGACAAGCGCCATTTTGAATGGTGCGAACATCATCCGTGTACACGATGTAAAAGAAATGAAACGCGTAGCGATGGTGACTGATGCATTGAAATCTGAAAATATCCGAGCGGCTTCATAAGATGGATTCGATAGCAAGTTCCACTTCCGTACTCATACCAGCATATAATGCCGGAACTTTTCTGGAGGAATTAGCAAACCGTTTACGCCGCTCGGTCGGAGATATGCAGGTCATCGTTGTTGACGATGGTTCCATAGACAATACGGCGGAGATTGCTCATTCGGTTGGAGCGACTGTTCTTCGACATGATAAAAATTGCGGTAAGGGAGCGGCTTTGCAGACCGGTTTCGATTTTATAAAAAAACAGACCGATGTTGAATTCATTCTCACACTCGATGCGGACTTGCAGCATCAGCCGGAGGATATTCAAAAGTTTTTCAGCACACAGCAACAAACCGGTGCAGATATTGTTGTTGGATGGCGTGCAAGAGCAGGAACAAAAATGCCCGTGCATCGCATTCTCTCCAACACACTCACATCTGCATTGGTGAGTTTGAAAACAGGGATGAAAATCAAAGACAGCCAGTGCGGTTTCCGGTTGATTCGCACAAGAGTTCTTGAAAATATTCGGCTCGAATCATGCGGCTATGAAGCGGAGACAGAATTCCTTATCAAAGCGGCGCGACTTAAATTCAAAATAGAATTCGTTCCGGTACATACCGTGTACGGCAGTGAAAAGAGCTATATGACACATTGGGCAACAACGATGAATTTTATCAAAGTGCTTTTACGGAAATACTCATGACTCGATTTGAGCAAGAACGAACAGATATGATTGCATTGTTGAAACAGCGAGGAATCAAAGATGAACTCCTGTTGAAGGCGCTCCAGAGTGTAGAGCGTGAACAGTTTGTCTTGACTGCGTTTGTTAATCGCGCCTACGATGACAGCGCGCTGCCCATTGCAAGCGGGCAAACAATTTCACAGCCGTACACCGTTGCATTTCAAACGGAAAAATTACAGGTGGGGAAAGATTCTAAAGTATTGGAAATCGGAACCGGCTCCGGTTATCAAGCCGCTGTTCTTGCCGAGATGGGATGTCGCGTATTCACGATTGAACGGCATATGGATTTGCATCTGCAAGCACGGAAATTACTGGAAAAACTTGGTTATCGCGTAGCGGCCCGCTGCGGAGATGGAACTGTTGGGTGGAATGAGTATGCACCGTACGATGGTATTGTAGTGACTGCAGCAGCGCCGGAAGTACCCCAACCCTTACTGGATCAACTTGCTGACGGTGGAAGACTTGTTATCCCTGTAGGAGATTTAGAAGGGCAGTCCATTCGAGTGGTGACGCGCAGAGGAGATCAATTTGAATCGATAGAAGCGCATGGGTTTAAGTTTGTTCCTCTCATAGGAAAAGAAGGGTGGAATGAAAAATGAAATCGGATTACAGATCAGAGATTGGACAGTAGAGATATCATGATGTCACAAGTTCTTGCCATTGTAGGTCCGACAGCATCGGGGAAGACGACACTCTCAATTCTTCTTGCGAAAAAACTGTGTGGTGAAATTATTTCTGCTGATTCGCGCCAGATCTATAGGTTTCTTACTATCGGTACAGCGAAACCAACACCTGAAGATCTCCATCGAGTTCCTCATCATTTCATCGACGTCCTCGATCCTGATCAAGAATACAATGCCGCTGAATACGGACAGCAGGCTCGCAGTAAAATTGAAGAACTATTGAAACGGGGAATCCAGCCGATCATCGTCGGGGGTTCCGGGTTATATGTTCGTGCAATCATAGATGGATTCTTTAAGGGACCCGGGAAAGATTCTGAAATTCGTGAACAACTTGAAAACGAAGCGCAAAGATTTGGCGCTGAAATATTATTTGAAAAACTGAAACGAATCGATCCGGTTTCTGCGGCGAAGATGGATGCATCAAAAGTACGGCGGGTAGTTCGTGCACTGGAAGTATATTATACCACAGGGAAACCGATTTCCGATTTACATTCCGTTCAAGAGACAAGAGCGCCATTTGAAGTCCTGCAATATGTACTTGAGTGGGAACGGAAAACTCTTTATGGCCGTATCAATCATCGTATCGATGAGATGATGGAAAAGGGATTGGTAGAAGAAGTTCGGGAATTGAATACTCGAGGATATTTCTCCGGCTTGAATGCACTCAATGCTGTCGGCTACAAAGAAACATTGGACTTCATCGAAGGAAAGCTGACAAAAGAGGAGATGGTCAGACTTATCAAACAGAATTCACGTCGCTTTGCTAAGCGTCAGTTGACATGGTTTCGAGCCGATAAGCGAATCCGGTGGATTTCGGTGAACGAGCGGACGAACTGGAATGAGATCGCGGAAATGATTCAAAAAGAATTTCAAACTGCTCAAAAGAACGCTTAATCTCTAAATTGATTTTCCTGCATCTCTTTGCTATATTAAGATAAAGAAGTTGTAAACGGGGCGTAGCGTAGCCTGGCTAGCGCGCTTGGTTCGGGACCAAGAGGTCGGGAGTTCAAATCTCCCCGCCCCGACTATGTTTTTTGTATATATTTTGAGAAGTTTGATAAATCTCAAGTATTATGTTGGGTCAACAAAGGAAGTAACTAATAGAATTGAAGAACATAATACGGGAGAGTGTAAATCGACACGGAAGGGAATTCCTTGGCGATTGGTTCGAGTAGAAGAATATTTGACACGTGCCGAAGCAGTGAGAAAAGAGAAGAAAATAAAGGCACGTGGAATAGCGCGTTATCTGGAAGACTTAGAAAAATCTGGCTAGCGCGTGGCGCCTACGGCGCCAAGGTCGGGAGTTCTCCCGAAGGGATTCCTTCGGAAAAATCTCCCCGCCCCGACAAAAAATACTAAATAGCGGCGTTCTTTCTCCATTAGCATAAAAATCATTCCTTCCAGACAGTATAACCTATGTCATTACACATTGTCGCTATCGTTGGTCGTCCAAACGTGGGGAAATCCACACTCTTTAACCGTATTTTCGGATCCCGTGAAGCCATTGTCTTTGATACTCCTGGTGTTACTCGCGACCGTCGTTATGCCGAAGCGGAATGGGCCGGGAAATCGTTTACCATGATCGACACAGGCGGATTCGTTCCCGAATCAGATGATATATTTGAGAAGGCAATCCGCGAACAAGCTAACATTGCTATCGAAGAAGCCGATTCCATTGTCTTTGTTGTGGACGCACTCGAAGGTCTCATGCCGCTCGATAGGGAGATTGCAGCTATCCTTCGCCGCTCGAATAAACCTATCCATCTTGTCGTCAATAAAATTGATTCTGAACAACGTGAGAATTCCACCGCAGAATTCTATTCACTTGGACTTGGCGAGCCAATCGGCATTGCCGCTCTCGGTGGAAGGCAAATTGGAGATTTCCTCGACATCATCACGGCGGATATCAAGAAGGCAACGAGAGTAAAGAAAGAAAAAAGACTTCGTCTCGCAGTCATTGGCAAACCGAATGTTGGTAAATCGTCATTAGTCAATGCGCTCATCGGCAAGACGCGCCAAGTAGTCACGGCTCTACCTGGTACAACGCGCGATCCTATCGATACCATCCTCGAGTATCAGGACGAAGAAATCATTCTTGTCGATACGGCAGGACTTCGGAAGCGCAGCAAGATTACAGAGAGCATTGAGTTCTACAGCACGATCAGAACACTCCATGCGATTGAACGCAGTGATGTCGCTGTTATTCTCTTTGATGCAACACAGGGTGTGGACAAACAGGATTTGCAGATTGTTGATGCAACCATGGAGCGTCACCGTTCAGCAGTTATTGTGGTGAATAAATGGGACTTGGTGGAGAAAGAAACGAATACCGCGCGCGAATATGAACTGGCGATTGAACGGAATCTCGGCTTATACGATTTTCTTCCCGTGATTTTTGTCTCAGCCCTCACGAAGCAGCGAATCACGAAAGTGATCGACACAGCAAAGGAAGTCCACAAGCAGCAATCGCGGCGCATCTCCACAAGCGCGCTCAACAAGGCAATGATGGCAGAAATCGAAAAAAATCCGCCGAAATCATCGACACCGAAAGAAATAAAAATTAAATTCGCTACACAGATCAAAACAAATCCGCCAATGATTGCCTTCTTTTGTAATCATCCAAAGCTGGTCCAGGAATCATATAAACGATTTTTGATGAACAAATTGCGTGAGCACTTTGGCTTCACCGGTGTGCCATTGGGAGTTGTGTTCAAAGAAAAATAACGCAACGTCGTATCGTTAAGAACGATATAGTGAAGGAATATCTATGAAGAATTTGATTGTTATCGACCATCCTCTTGTCAAACGTGATTTGACAATACTCCGGAATAAAAAAACACCAAGTCACCAGTTTCGCGCCATTCTCCGCCGAACGGCGAGTCTCATGGCGTATGAGGTTTCCCGTGATTTTCAAACAAAAGAAATTTCCATCCAAACACCATTGGAAAAAACGAAAGGCGTGATTGTCGAACAGCAAATCGTACTGGTACCAATTCTCCGGGCGGGACTTGGACTCGTTGGCGGGTTCGTGGAAGTTATGCCGAATGCACGTGTAGGGCATATTGGATTGTTCCGAGACGAAGAAACGCTTAAACCTGTAGACTATTACTTCAAGGTGCCACGCAATCTCGACAAAGCATTGGTCCTCCTTCTTGACCCGATGCTTGCCACCGGTGGAAGTGCCGCGGCAGCGATCTCGTATCTTAAAAAAAGAGGTGCGTGTAATATTCGTATGGTGAATCTCGTAGTAGCTCCGGAGGGAGTGAAAACTGTGCGTAAAGTCCATCCGGATGTCATAATGTATACTTGTGCACTTGACCGTGAACTCAATAAGCGGGGATATATTCTTCCTGGTCTTGGAGATGCGGGCGATAGAATGTTCGGGACGGAGTAAATGTTTTGAGAAAAATAATTCCTTTCAGTATCCTGATACTTGTTTTTGGTTTGATGAATTCCTCTGCACAAGGGAAACTAGAACTTTCGCTTGATTCCTCTGTTGCCCAAGGTATCGATTTTATTTTGAAACAGGACTATGGAAGAGCGGATTCATTGTTTTGCGATGTTATCAATCGTTATCCTAATCATCCGGCTGGTTTTCTTTACCGGGCAGCAGTCATGCAGGCTTATACAATCGATTTTGATGTACCCATAGAGAAGGGAAAATTTGATTCGCTGCTTGAATGCGGGAGAACTGCTGCATCATATGTTTCATCTCCTTGGCGTAAATATTTCCTCGGTACGGCAGATGGCTATGAAGCATACGAACGGGTTGAAAGTGGAGATTGGCTGGGCGGAGTACGGAATGCCATGGCATCGGTATCGGAGTATGAAGAATTAGTCGAAAAGGATTCGTCGTTCTATGATGCATATGTTGGTATCGGCACATATTACTATTGGAGCAGCCGGAAGACGGCATTTCTTCGGTGGCTGCCCTTTGTCAAAGACAATCGTGAACTTGGCATAAAAATGCTGAGAGTTGGAGCGGAGCGTTCAGAATATAATCGCTTCACTGCAATGAGCGCATTGGTGTCCATTTATCTCGATGCCGAAAACTATCAACAAGCAGAAGAATGGTCACGACGCGGATTGAACTCCTATCCGGAAAACAGAATCTTCTTGTGGGGACTTGCTACAGCACTTGATAGACAGAAACATTTTTTTGATGCTATACCAGCGTACGCGAATCTTCTCGAGAACATTTTACATGTTCAAGCACCCCACCCGTACAATGAGATTGTTTGCCGGTTGAATCTTGTCAAATCCATGCTTGCAGTAGGTGATACAACAACATTCAAAGAGCATCTCGACAAAATCCTCTCGTATGAGAAGATCTTATTTCCAGGTAATCTCAGGTCGCGTGCTCAAGCAAAATTCGAAGAAACGCGGATGCTGCTCTCTGCAATCGACAACAAGCGTGCTGCAGTAAAATAAACAAGGTGCTTTCCATTCTTTCAGTCTTGACATTCGGCGGGGAATCCGTATATTCTTTTGTAGCATAGAAATCGTATATGATCGATAGCAAATACAAAAAGAAATTAGACGATCTCCTGAGTGTTTGCCGAAAAAATCTTCGTTCGGTAAACGAGGATCTCATTACACGAGCGTTTACATTGAGCCTCGAAGCGCACAAAAACAACTTGCGTGCTTCGGGTGAACCGTATTTCTTGCACCCGTACGAAGTGGCGATGGTCGTGGCAAAGGAAATCGCTTTAGATGATGTATCTGTTGCCAGCGCGCTTCTTCATGATGTTGTGGAAGATACAGATTTTGAATTGAAAGATATCCGTGCAGAGTTTGGTGATGCCGTAGCGGATATCGTCGATGGTGCAACCAAGATTACCGACATCTTCGAAAGTCATGAAGTGACGCAGGCTGAAAGCTATCGTAAGCTGCTGCTCTCGATGGTGAACGATATTCGCGTGATCCTCATAAAGTTTGCCGACCGTCTCCACAATATGCGCACGCTCGAATATCTTCCTCCTGAAAAACGTCTTCGCCTTGCGAAAGAAACCCTCGATATCTACGCACCTTTCGCTCACAGGTTTGGTTTGGCACAGATCAAATGGGAGCTGGAGGACCTATCCTTCAAGCACTTGCATGTGCAGGAATATGAAAAAATCGCGCGGCAGCTGCGTTCAAAACGGCGCGAGCGGGAACATTATATCAACCGATTTGTTCAGCCGATCAAGAAAGGTCTCATTGATGCAGGCTTAACGTTTGAAGTCTCTGGTCGGCCGAAACACATTTTTAGCATTTACAACAAAATGTTAAAGCGGAATAAGCCGATTGAAGAAATTTATGATTTGTTTGCTGTCCGCATTATTATCGACACAACGGATAACAGCGATTGTTTCATTGCCTATAGTATTGTGACAGAATTGTACAAACCGATTCCTGAACGGTTCAAGGATTATATCTCGGTTCCCAAAAAAAACGGATACCAGTCCATTCACACCACGGTGATTGGTCCGGATGGCAGAATGGTAGAAGTACAGATCCGGACAAAGACGATGCATGATATCGCTGAACGGGGAGTTGCCGCGCATTGGATCTACAAAGAAAGCAATGCATCCTTTGATAAGGATTTAGAAAGCTGGACCAATTGGGTGCGAGAGATCTTCGAACAAAAGAACGATGAAACTCCCAAAGAACTATTGGAGAGTTTCAAACTGAACCTGTATCAGGATGAGATTTATGTATTTACTCCTAAAGGTGATTTGAAAATCCTTCCGCGCAGTTCCACCCCTATTGACTTTGCATTCGAAATTCACTCCAACGTTGGGTACCATTGCATTGGTGCAAAGGTGAACGGGCGTATTGTTCCGCTCAATACGGAATTGCGAAGTGGAGATCAGGTCGAAATTATTTCTTCAAAGAATCAAACACCCAATCAAGATTGGGAGCAATTTGCGGTTACCCATAAAGCAAAATCTCATATCCGCCGTTTCTTTCGTGAAGAATCCCGAAAAAAATCCGACGAGGGAAGGGAAACGTGGGAGAAAAAAGTCAAACGCCGAAAGATCAGCGTCAGCAGCGAGGAATTTGATAGATTTGTTCATGCCCTCAAGTTCAATGATGCACAGGAATTTTATCTTGCGATCGCCAATCAAAACATCGATGTCGATACATTGGTAGAGCAATATGTTGTTCGGTTGAAACATCCGGTAGCGGAAGATGCGGCGCAGGTGCCGGATACGGATACCCTCTTCACCAAATTCATCAACACGGCGCGCGATATTACCAGCGGCATTTCCGTCCTGGGAATGAATGATAACTTCATGCATCAATATGCGAAATGCTGCAATCCGATTCCCGGTGATGACATCATCGGTTTTGTAACGACAGGTGAGGGGATTAAGATCCACCGGAAGGACTGCAAGAATATTATCTCGCTGCGGCTCGCAGAAAGCGCACGCATGGTGGATGTTGGCTGGCCTCCGGCAAACGAAGCGGACTTTATAACAGGCATTCATATCGGAGGCGAGGATCGTCCAGCACTCCTGAGCGATATCACGCACGTCATTTCCATGTATCAAAACACAAATATTCGGAGCGTCAACATGGATACGAAGGATTCGCTTTTTGATGGGAAAGTTATCCTGTATGTAAAAGACACCGACCACCTCGCGCGGATCATGGAAAAGATCAAGCGCATTCCGGGCATTCAAAGTGTCGAACGGTTTTCAGGATAGGAGAAAGCAGCAAAGTGGAGAATACGAAATCGTATCAGCGCATTCTCGGTATCGACTACGGCTCAGTTCGTGTAGGTTTATCCGTAAGCGATCCGCTCGGTCTCATTGCGCAGCCCATTGAAGCATTCAGAAATGACGCATCACTCTTTAGTAATCTTGGGCAAGTATCTGCAAGGGAGAATATCACACTGATCGTTGTCGGGATGCCGTTTAATCTCAAAGGACAAAAGGCACAGAAGGCAGAAGAGGTGCAGAAGTTCATCGGGCGTTTAAAGGAAGAACTCGGTATAGAAATACTCGCCTGGGACGAACGCTTCACGACTACCATTGCCAATCAGACAATGCTTGCTATGGGGACGAAAAAGAAAGAGCGGCAGAAGAAGGATGGTCGCATCGATTCAATGGCGGCGGCTGTGATGCTACAGGGATATTTAGACAGTACGAAACATTCTCGTTCCTTATAACATGGAAGAAATGAATCAACAACCGGCTGTTCAACAACCACCGGAAGTTCAACCGGTGTCCCGCTTACGTGTCGCGTCTGTGGAATTCATCCAGTTTCTCAAGCGTAATCCTATAAAATCGGTGATCATTCTATTTGTAGCCGTCGTTCTCCTTCAAATTATTTTTCTGCCTTATGATGATGTGAAGCGGTTGAAGACAAAGAATCCGGGGGAGACAGCATTCATGCGCGAGTATGCAGATCGGGCAAAAAAAGAAAAACGGCCATTCCATAAGAAGCAGAATTGGATTTCGTTCAAATCGATTCCACACGACGCTGTCGATGCGGTCGTTGTGGCAGAGGATGGAACTTTTTGGTGGAATGATGGATTCGACTGGTTTGAGTTCAAGGAATCCGTCGAAAGAAATTTTGAAGAAGGGCGTGCTGCCCGGGGCGCAAGCACCATCACACAGCAATTGGTCAAAAATCTTTATTTGTCATCATCAAAAAATCCTTTGCGGAAATTAAAGGAATGGATTTTGACATGGTATATGGAACAGCAGCTGAGCAAATCACGGATTCTCGAAATATATTTTAATGTTATTGAATGGGGTGACGGCGTCTATGGTATCGAAGCGGCATCTCAGTATTATTTCGATAAACCTGCCTCTGACTTGAACAGGGATGAATGCACTCGTTTAGCGGCGATCATTCCAAGCCCGCGCAAGCATCGTGCAGATGTCGATTCGAAATATGTGCTTCGCCGCTCGAAGCTCATTCTTGAACGCATGGAAGCACGTGGAATGTAGTGAGCAGCAAACTATGAAATTGAACGATTTAAAAATATTGATACAAGAAGGCGAAGGGTTTGAATTGGAGTTCAAGCGCAAGGTTTCTACTCCAATCAAAGTTGCAAAGACGTTAATGTCATTTGCCAATACCAAAGGGGGAATTGTGCTCTTCGGTGTCGATGATGACCGGACGATTGTCGGAGTCGGCAGCGAGAAGGAAGAAATGGAAATGATTCAAACAGCGGCAAACTACTATTGTGATCCTCCATTAGAACCGGACATTGATACCGTTCCCTACAAAGGGAGAGACGTTGTTGTGGTGACAGTAGAAGAAAGTGATAAGAAACCGCACTATCTCAACGTTGACGAAGGTGAAGAGAATGGAGGAACGCGGGTCTACATTCGCGTGAATGATAAGACGGTCGAAGCAAGTAAAGAAGTCGTGCATATACTTCAGGCGGAAAATCCTGACGCTCCGCCTCTGCGTATTGCCATCGGCGATAATGAAAGGCGCATGTTCGATTTCCTGGATGAGAACGAACGCATCACCGTGAAACAATATATGAAGTTGGTGAACGCCTCCCATCGACGCGCCTCACGTTCGCTCATTCAGCTTGTGCGTGCCGGAGTGTTAAGGATTCATACGCACGAGAAGGAGGATTTTTATACAAGAGCATTTTAAGAAGTAACCATCGTCGCGATTCTCTAACAGACAGGAAAAAAAAGGATTCGTCATTGCGAGGATCCCGAACAACGAAGTTGGTCGGGAGACGAAGCAATCCGCAAAGACTGTTTTATCATAGGAAAACCTGAGTGTGCGGATTGCTTCACTGAGAAACGTTCGCAATGACAGGAAAGGAAAAGGGAAACCGTCATTGCGAATCTTGCCAAATCTTCGCCAGCTCGAACACCGCAATCCCGTACGCCACCGCCACATTCAATGACTGCTTCGTTCCGAACATAGGAATCTCAATCCCAACATCGCATAGCTCGATCACTTCTTTCGCCACACCGGTGATTTCATTTCCGATGATCAAACACATTGGAAAATCTGATTTCCTGATGTCATAATGGGGAATGCTTTTATCCGTCAACTCTAAACAGCAAATCTTATAGCCGCGTTCTTTCAAAGTCTTAACTGCTTCGGATGGATGCTTCACGTATTCCCACGGAACACTTTTCGTGGAGCCGAGCGCAGTCTTTTCGATTTCTTTTCGCGGCGGGTGAGGCGTGAAACCCGCAAGAATGAGCTTCTCGATCATAACGCCGTCGGATGTGCGAAAGATGGAACCGACATTATACAGACTCCGGATATTATCTACCAGCACAACAAGCGGAATGCGGGATGCACTTTCGATATGTTCCGTCGGGATTCTTTTTTCGGAAATTTCAGAATGCGTAAGCTTTCTCATATTAAAAGATAGACAAAAAAGGAGGCGAATAAAAGAGCAGCCGTCGTTACACCTCCCCATGTCCCCTCCTCGTGGAGGAGGGGATAAAGGGGTGGTGGATCCACGTAGTTTTTTTTAAATGATTTGCTAAATGTGGTAGGAAAGTCTGAGCGGGCGGATTGCCCCCAAATCGGAATGTCTGCTTCAGGACGATACATGTTGTGAATAATACCAGAGTTATCTAAATTGAACCATTCTTAAAGAATGGATATGATTAGAAGCAAACTAAACGGATGAATGAATCTTTGAGAGAAGAAGTTGATGCAGAGGTTAATTGGTTGAAGCGTGAAATGAATAGACAGGCGAAGAGGAATTAATTTGTGTTGAGAATTGTTAATTTTTAAAGGAGATGAAATACATGAAAACACGATTTCTTGGTAATACCGGAGTCAGAGTCTCCGAACTTTGTTTCGGCGCTATGACTTTCGGAGGAAAAGGCTTCTGGAAAAATATTGGACAGGTAGAACAGAAAGAAGCCAACGAACTGGTGAACACGGCAATAGAGGGTGGAATAAACTTCTTCGACACCGCAGATGTGTATTCTGAAGGACGATCGGAAGAGATCCTCGGCAAAGCGCTCGGCAACAAGCGCAAAGACATTGTTCTCGCAACGAAGGTCAGAGGAAGAACGGGGGCCGGCCCTAATGATGTCGGACTTTCGCGAAAGCACATTATCGATTCGTGCGATGGGAGTCTCAAGAGGCTCGGCACAGATTACATAGACCTGTATCAGGTTCACAGTTTTGATCCCCGGACTCCGCTCGAAGAGACCCTCCGGGCTCTTGATGATTTGGTAAGGGAAGGAAAAGTACGATACATCGGCGCGTCCAATTTTACGGGATGGCAATTGATGAAAGCGCTTGCCATCTCCGAAAAACAAAACCTTGAGAAATTTGTGACGCTTCAAGCATTCTACTCCCTGATCGCCCGCGACCTTGAGAACGAGCTTGTCCCGCTTTCGCTCGATCAAAAATTAGGGATTCTTACCTGGAGTCCGTTGGGCGGCGGCTTTCTCACAGGAAAGTACCGGCGCGGCGAGCCACGGCCGGAAGGTGCAAGAAGATCTAACCCGGCCGATCAGTTTCTCCAATTCGATGAAGAAAAGGGGTTCGACATCATCGATGAATTGGAGAAAACAGCCCGTACCCATGGCGCAACCATTACACAGTCAGCGCTGAACTATTTGCTCAGGAAACCCGGTGTTACTTCAGTGATCATCGGCGCGAAAAATAAAGAACAGCTCGCGGACAATCTTAAGACTGTGGATTGGGAGATGACCGCTGAAGAGGTTGCCCGGCTCGATGAGTTGAGCAAGCCGCCGAAAGTTTATCCGTACTGGATGCTGGAGAGGATGTCGCTGGACAGATGAGCTCGTCAATGAAGCTAAAAGATAAAGTCGCAATCGTTACAGGCGGCGGGCGCGGAATCGGAAAAGCAATCGCCGGGGCATTTGCCCGGGAAGGAGCGAAAGTTGTCGTCACTGCCGCGCGGCAGAGAGACGAAATCGAACAGGTTGCATCGAAAATTGGCGGCACTGCCGTCCTGGCGGATGTTTCGAATAAGGACGATGTACAGAAGCTGGTCGATTCTGTTGTATCGGACTTCGGCAGAATCGACATACTGGTCAACAATGCCGCGCGAGGAATGAAATTTGTCAACGAGAATTTTATGACAGAGCCGAAGCCTTTCTGGGAAGCGGACCCTGACATATGGCGGATGGTCATAGACACAAACATAAGCGGCGTCTTCCTGATGACTCGAGCAGTGATCCCTCACATGCTTGAGCGAAGATTTGGAAGGATCATAAATATTTCGATGAATCATGAAACAATGAAGCGCAAAGGGTTCACTCCCTATGGTCCATCGAAGGCAGCACTCGAATCGATGAGCACCATCTGGGCACAGGAATTGGAGGGCATAGGAATAACTCTCAACGTCTTGCTCCCCGGCGGGGCGACAAACACCGGAATGATTCCGGATACATTCCCTGAACCCAAAAGAAAAGAGCTTATCGATCCCGCCATCATGGGACCGCCTGCGGTGTATCTGGCGTCTGACGATGCAAGCGGGATTAACGGGCAGCGGATCATTGCTGTTGAATGGAAAGGAGAACACAAAGAAAAACTCCCTTGAATTTTAAGAATTATTGAAATAACTGTTTTGTCCTGAAAAATGGAACCCCATCCTCACCTTCCCCTAAGAGGGGAAGGATGGCATTTCCCTCTCCCTTTTAGGAGAGGGTCAGGGTGAGGTTCAAGATCGGCAAGCAAGAACGAACACGCAAATTCATGTCAGCTTTTTCAGGATCCCACAAACATTAAAACGAGGAAACAATGGAACAACGTGAGCTTGGAAAATCAGGATTAAAAGTATCGGCACTCGGTCTCGGCTGCATGGGAATGTCGCAGTCGTACGGTCCCGGAGACGAAGTAGAATCTATCGCGACACTCCGCCGCGCAGTTGAACTCGGCGTGACATTGTTCGACACTGCCGACGTGTACGGATTCGGTGCGAACGAGATCCTTGTCGGGAAAGGATTGAAACCTTACCGCGGCAAAGTGAACATCGCAACGAAGTTCGGATTGATGCACTCGAAGGATGCAATTCTTAATGGCGTCAATGGAAAACCCGAATACGTCAGACAGGCATGCGAAGCAAGCCTGAAGCGGCTTGGGATTGAAACCATCGATCTCTATTATGCGCACCGTGTCGATCAGAATACTCCGGTCGAAGAAACCGTCGGTGCAATGTCCCGTCTCGTCGATGAAGGTAAGGTGCGTTTCCTCGGCTTATCGGAAGCATCTGCGAATTCCCTGCGTCGCGCATGCGCGGTTCATCCGATTACGGCGCTGCAAAGCGAGTACTCTCTCTGGACGCGCGACATCGAAAAGGAAATTCTCCCGGTGTGCCGCGAGCTTGGCATTGGCGTTGTGCCGTTCAGCCCGCTTGGACGCGGCTTCCTCAGCGGACAGATTCGTGATACCGGCATGTTTGGCGCACGAGATTTCAGGAAGAATAACCCCCGATTCGAGGAAGAGAATCTCAAGAAGAATCTTTTATTCCTGAAAAAGATTGAAGCTATTGCCGCAGAAAAGAAATGCACCACGGCACAGCTTGCACTCGCATGGGTCGTTGCGCAAGGGAAAGACATTGTTCCGATTCCGGGTACGAAAAAGCGAAAGTATATTGAGGAAAATGCCGGCGCTCTCGAAGTTAAATTGACAGATAGGGATCTGGAACGAATAAATAATGCCGCTCCGATAGGCGCTGCCGCCGGAGATAGATATAACGCAGATATGATGAAAGCAGTGAACAAATAGCAAAAAAAGCAATCCGCAAAAACTGGATTACCTCAGGAAAGTCTTGTTGTGCAGATTGCTTCACTGAAAGACGTTCGCAATGACAGGGAAAGAAAAAACAGCACCTGTCATTGCGAGGATCCCGAACGACGAAGTCGATCGGGAGACGCGGCAATCTGCAAAAGGAGTATTACCTAGGGAAAGTCTGAGTTAGCGGATTATCCCGCAAAGCGGGATGCAATGACAGAGAAAAAAGGAAAACCGTCGTTGCAATATACAAAGCAAAGAATTATTTTTAATGCATTATGATGCATAAACATTTCTATGTTTACATCCTCACGAATCCAACAAAAACCGTTCTTTATACCGGCATCACGAATGATATCGAACGTCGAACCTATGAGCATAATGGGAAAGAGATCAAAGGTTTTACGAGTCGCTACAATGTGACAATGCTTGTTTATTATGAGACGTACGAGGATGCGGATAGTGCAATTGCTCGAGAAAAGCAAATCAAGGCAGGTTCACGCGCAAAGAAAATCGCATTGATAGAAAAAATGAATCCTAAATGGAAAGATTTATCCAAAGAATGGGAATAAAGAAGCAACCGTCATTGCGATGAACGAAGTCCCGAAAAACATAGAAAAAAAGCATATGTCATTGCGAGGATCCCGAACGACGAAGTCGATCGGGAGATGAAGCAATCTGCAAAGACTGTTTTACCATAGGAAAACCTGAGTGTGCAGATTGCTTCACTGGGAAGCGTTCGCAATGACAGGGAAAGAAAAAATAGCCACCGTCATTGCGAGGAGCGCAGCCCCGAAGGGGCAAGTGACGTGGCAATCCGCAAAGACTGGATTACCTCAGGAAAGTCTTGTTGTGCAGATTGCTTCACTGAAAGACGTTCGCAATGACAGGGAAAGAAAAGAAGGGCCACCGTCATTGCGAGGAACGCAGCCCCAAAGGGGCAAGTGACGCGGCAATCTGCAAAGACCGAATTACCATTGGAAAGTAATGTCCTGCAGGTTTATGCAAATGTCGCCGGGATGGATAATAGAAAGAAGGATAACAATAATGAATGAGAGAGATATTATTCCGAGCGAAGTCATCGAGAAAAGAATATTTTTGGTGAGAGGACACATGGTATTGCTGAGTTCTCATCTTGCCAAACTCTATGGTATAGAAACAAGAGTACTGATGCAGGCAGTCAAACGACATACCGAGCGCTTTCCTGACGATTTTATGTTTGCTCTTACGCGGGATGAAATTCAGAGGATATCACAAACTGTGACATCCTTGAAATTCTCCAAAGCAGTCTATGCCTTTACAGAAGAAGGTGTTGCTATGCTCTCAAGCGTTCTCAATAGCCCTCGTGCTGTTCAGATGAATATAGCAATTATGCGGGCATTTGTGAGGCTTCGTGAAGTGTTATCAAGCCATAGCGAACTTGCCGCCAAACTCAAGGAATTGGAAGATCGTGTTGAAAAGCATGATGAGCACATCCATACACTCTTTACTGCCATGAGGCAATTGATGGCTCCGCCTGAAAAGCCAAAGCGGCAGATTGCCTGCCCATCAAAGTTTTGTTACACGTAGACGGGGTTTCCGTGTAAAAGAAACGAAGGCACAATATAAAATCAAGAGATAAACCTACACTTTAGATGGGAGAGCCGGAGACAGAGTAACCGTCATTGCGAGGATCCCGAACAACGAAGTTGATCGGGAGACGCGGCAATCCGCTAAGATTGGATTACCTCAGGAATGTCTTGTTGTGTCCGTCCTGACTCCGTCAGGACGAGATCTCGACACTTCGACAAGTCGAAGAGACGGACAGATTGCCCCGCAAAGCGGGATGCAGAGAACGCACTTCTCCCGATAATCACGAAGTGATGCCTTCGGCAAAAACATCGGGATCGAATGACATGGAAAAAATCATCCCCGCACATTCCTTAATTGTCATGCCCGCGGATTGTTAGCGGGCATCCAGGTCTTAGGTATTCCCCATTTCTGGATTCCCGACAGAAGCATTCGGGAATGACGGTGCAGGTAGTTCGTAATGGCATATTATTTTAGTGAGGACATTCATTTCCTGCCTGCCTTTTTATCTATTTATCGGCTCATTGACTCAGTGGCTCTTTTACTCACCTACTCATCGGCTCAACTACTCAACGACTCATAGACTTATCGACTCAATTACTCACCTGCTCAAATGCTCATTGGCTCTTTTACTCATTTACTCAATGGCTCATAGACTCATCTACTCATTTGCTCTTGCATCTCAGGTAAAGCGTTGGTACAATAATGGTGGTTTTGATGTACGCAGCTGATTGTACCCGTTGGGAGTTCGGGGGATCAAACTTTTACAAAATAAAAAACCTCTTGAAGCCTTTAACGGGAAATGAATTTTCCGGTTGGAGGCTTTTTCGTTTTTAGCAGGCAAAATAATACTTTCAACCCATAGATTATGTCGCCGGGATGGATATGAGGAATAAGGATAAGAATGGGGCTGTGGCTGGAAGATGAAGCGCTGAGAAGAGTTTTAAAATGATTCAGGTTTGGTGCTAAGGTGCAATTCCTGCATAACGTGGAGTTAGTTCAAAAATATTATTGTTCTAAAGGAAAGGATCGTATCTATGTCGTTTAGTGTAACGAGACTCACCCTGTATGCAATTATTAGTTCGATTGAAGAAGACCTACGGGCCATTTTAAATATGCTCATTGCAGATAACGTTATAGATGGTGATGTGTTTCCGAAAGATGTGTCTGATCGCGCTCGAGAAAGGATGATGAAAGATACCGGAATTGAAGATCGTAACAAGAATAATGTTGATTTATCTTTATACGTTGATTTGGGTGAACTTTTTCAAACTATTAATAGCCACAAGCAGTACCTATCACATCCACTGGTCGAACATCTTAAGTCTAATACACCAGGCTTCCAAAAAATTCTTCCCGTGAGAAATAGAATTATGCATTCTAGACCATTGGATTTTGAAGATTGGTCTCTTACTCTTGGCTTGGCTGAACGGTTGGCACAAGAAAAGGAAGAAATATGGAAAAGCACCAATGAGACTCTTCACAGATTAGGAGAAGAACCGGGTTTTGTTTTGAGATTGGAGATACCATCATATTTCAGAATACTAGAAGGATCTCATCATAATTTACCAGTTCCAGACTTTGACGAAACTGGTTTTATCGGAAGAAGTGAACTTGTCAAGGATTTGGTGAAATACTGTCTTGGTCCTTACCCAGTTATTACTATTGTTGGTGAGGGTGGTCTTGGAAAGACAGCAATTGCCCTTAAGGTAGCATATGAACTATTGGATTTGCCGAATTGTCCTTTTGATGCCATAGTGTGGACATCATCAAAGACAGCCATATTAACACCTACAGATATTGTAAAGATCGAGGGAGCAATTTCGGATTCTCTGGGGATCTTTAAATCAATAGTTAATCATCTCTCTGGATCTAAAGATGTTGATTCAATGACAGAAGTGCTTGAATATTTACGGGAATTCAAAATACTATTAATTATTGACAATCTTGAAACTGTGCTCGATGAAAGAGTAAATCTATTTCTTTCACAATTACCCAAAGGTAGTAAGGTTCTTATTACATCTCGTATAGGAATAGGAGCCTATGAGTTCCCAATCAAACTTGCACCATTTGCACCGATAGAATCTATTCAACTATTGCGTGCAGTTGCGAGTGTTCGGCAAATGAAGTATTTAGTTCAAATGCCAAATAGTAAACTTCAAGAATACTGTGAGAAACTTCAATATAATCCTGGATTTATTAAGTGGTTCGTTTCTGTCGTACAAACAGGAAAGAGGCCTGAAGAAGCATTGCAACATCCAGAAAAGTTTCTTGAGTTCTGCATGTCAAATGTTTATGGTTATTTAACCGAAGAAAGTAGAAAAGTTCTTAAGTCTATGGTATGCCTTCCATCTCCTCATGGCCTTTCTGAATTAGTGTTTTTGAATGGAATAGATACAGTAATAATACAGAGAAGCGTTCAGCAATTGTTGACTACCAATATGGTAAAGATGAATTCTCGTCCAATAGGTTCTTCTTTTGAAACGGAATATGAAATATCCGAATTAGCGCGAGAATATCTAAAACAATATCAACCAATTACTCGTGAAGAATTTGAAGCAATAAAAAAACTAAATAAAAAACTTATATCAGCTCAAGAAGAAATTAAAGGAAATTTGAAAAACAATCCTTATTCATTTGAAGGTATTTCAATTGCAGGAAAGAGTAATTTAATACCAGCTAAACTATTACTTGAAGCTTCAAAGATGATGAGAAAGGATGCACCAAAAGCACTAATACTTGCTCAACAAGCAAAGAAATTAGCACCATCATATTTCGAAGTACATAGGGTAGAAGGAATGATTCGTTACTTTTTAGAAGATTATGTTGGTGCAAGAGATTGTTATGAAGCTGCAATTTCGATTGAGCCGAAATATGCACCGCTTAGGTACTGGTATGCTCAATTCCTTTTAAGAGCCTTTGATGATATCGATGGATCCCTGAATCAATTGAGAGAAGGAATGTCTCTTGATCCACAGTCCACTAGTATTAAGATTGAATATTCAAGATTGCTAATCTATAGTAAAGAGTACGACGATGCTGAAAAACAAATCGATGCTCTCTTTTCAATACCAAATCTTGGTGGTTTAGATTATCGTAAACTCCATGATCTTAGGATTCAATTGCACAAAAGGAAGGCCGAGTCACTTTTAAATAATCGTGATTATATCGGTGCTCTTACAGAGTTAGAAAAATTACGCGAATCATTTCAAAAGTGCCCACCGGAATATTGTGACAAAAGAATTTATGAAAGAGTACGTGATACAGTATTTACTATGCGCTCATGTGAACGTTCATTAGAATTTGAAATACGCGAAGAATCTTTCCAAAAAAGGTGTAGAGAGCTTACACGATGGTTTGAAATTACAGGCAATAGTGGTGCTATACCAATTGCAGCCGATTCAGCTGAGTTTTTGTATGGTAGAATTATCAATCTTTTAACAACATATGGTTTTATAGAATCAAACAGTGGAGAACGATTGTTCTTTCATCGTGGTGCAATTGTAAAAGAAGATTATTGGGAAAACTATAAGGTCAATGACAATGTGTCCTTTATCCTTGGTGCAAATGAGAAGGGGCGATGTGCTATTGAAGTCAAGAATATTACAACGAATATTAAATGATTTGTTTTCAGAAAATATGATTGTCGTCTTAAAGTCTTGAGCTTTGAGTAAGTTAAACAACGTGGCTCAGGATTCGGTGATTAAAAACGATCATAGAGATGGTAGCAAAAAGATTTTATAGCTTCCCCCCACTGTGGAGCAGTCCCGCCTTCGCTATCGTTTCGGCGGGGGAGGGATATCCAGGTGCGATGTGGTATTATGAAAAGATCAAGACTGTGGATGAGTGCACTATGAAAAACCCGCGGAGTACGTAGAAGATCACAACCAATTTTAGTGTAACGAATGAAAACCTTGTGTTTCCTTGCGGCCATCTTTTTTGTGCCTGTTGAGGCATATTCACAATACCTCCAGATTGTACTACAACCACCCGGACCGATTGTGCCTGATAGGCCGGGGCAAACGAATCCGCCTGATGTTCTTGCTTCGGGTACCGTCCAACTCGAAACCGGGTTCCAGCGGGAAACCAAGAACGCAGGCGGCGTCCAAACTACCAATTATCTTTACAATACGTCGTTGGTGCGGGTCGGCTTGATGACAAACTGCGAACTGCGGGTGGTTGTCGAATACGCCGGCACACGCACAGACAGTTCTGCTCAATCGTCTGCACTGCAAGGGTTCAATCCTGTTTCGATCGGCACAAAAATCGCGATATGTCCTGAAAAAGGAATCATTCCGCAGACAGCTATGAATGTCGCTTTCACACTGCCGTATGTTGGAAGAAGAGAATTCAAGCCGTCGTTTTTAGCGCCTTCGTTTTTTCTCCTGATGCAAAACTCACTGAGTGAAAAACTTTCACTCGGTTATAATCTGGGTCTTCAATGGGACGGCGACCAGCCGAACGCAACCGCGGTGTACAGCATTTCGCCTTCTCTGACAGTGGCGGAGGGTTTGAGTGTCTTCATAGAATTTTACGGATTTTCTACAGAGAAATCAGTTTCCGACTATCGTGCAGACATGGGCTGCGCCTATCTCATCAACGACGATGTGCAAGTCGATTTTTCTGCAGGCGCCGGCTTGAATACTGTTGCGCCGGATTCATTTGTTGCGTTTGGGCTTGCCTGGAGATTTAATAATTGACCCCCTGCAGTCCCCCTCGAAAATGAGGGGGACAAACTTGAATGCGGGTAAATTATGTCTGAGATCTTTAATAAACATGAAATGAAAACGCGACGGCAGGAATTACGTCGAGAAATGACAGAAGCAGAAGAACTTTTGTGGGCACGGATTCGGAACAGACAAATTAACGGATGTAAGTTTCGCAGGCAGTATAGTATCGGTGCGTATGTGGTAGATTTCTATTCGCCGGAGAATAAAATCGCTATCGAAATCGATGGGTCATCGCACGATAGAGCTGATGCGATTGAATATGATAAAAACAGACAGGAAGAAATCGAGACCCTCGGAATTCGCGTTGTGAGGTTTACGAATAAAAACGTTCTTTCAAATCTCGATATGATCATCAAACAACTTAGTGAAGCGGTAACGGAACAGAGGCAAGTCAAACAAAACACTTTTCCCCTCGTGGAGGGGAAAACACAAAAGGGGTCGACTCCCTAAAGTCTCCATTCACAAGGGGGGACGTGTAAAGCGATGTTCTCTGTGTAATGATAGAAAAAAAGTAATCGTCATTGCGAGGAACGGAGCCCCGAAGGGGCGAGTGACGAAGCAATCCGCTAAGATTGGATTACCGTTGGAATACCTTGTTGTGCAGATTGCTTCACTGAGAAACGTTCGCAATGACAGGAAAATATTCAAACACTCAAAAACTTTTCCCATCTCCTAAACAGTTCGGCGGTAGCTTTCAAGTCGCCAAGATTATATTCTGCAATTTCCCGAAATCGTTTTTCTTCGTAGAGTTGTTTCATGTCCAATCCGGTTATGCCGTTGGCTTTGGGACTTTCAATGCCGAAGGACTTGCAGTAAAAATCCAAATTAAACTTACGAAACGCACCGTAGAACGTGAACTGCTCCAGTAAATCGCAGTGAATGGAAGCGTCATAACGGTAGGGCATCAGGTTGCGTGTGGACTGCACTTGCAGGATAGCCGAGCGGAGCATCAAAAATGGGCAATCGAATCCACGCCCGTTGAACGTAATGAACTGATCGTAATGTGCAATATTTTGCCAGAACTGTTCAAGGATTTCCTTTTCAGTTCCCGTCACAAATTGAATTGCACCATCATCGGATGAATAATTCAAAGGTGTGTCTGCCTGAAACAGAATTTTTCCGCGGCCGGTCTCTGGATTGAGCAATCCGATAGCGATGACCTGCGATGTGGTAGGATAGAGACTGAGTTTCTGAATCGCTTCTTCGCGCTCGGCTTCCGTTTCTGAAAACTTGAGAAGGTATTTCTGCCGTATTTCATCGAAGGATTCAATCGGGTACCCGAGCGTTTCAATGTCGATGACGACTTTTGCCATATGTCCCTCCCAGGAAATGGTTATGCGGTGATCTGGTAATTCTTCAAACCCCAATACGTTTCAACAGCAGATACCATAAGAATCGTAGCAAGAGGAATAGCGAGCAGCATTCCGGCAATTCCCATCAAAGAATTTCCGATAATCAACACGATGATCACCGTGACAGGATGCATATCGACCGTCTTTGAAAAGCAGAGCGGTTGAATAATGACATTATCGAGCAGTTGCACGAGTACTAATGTCACTATGATGATCATAAATGCCTGCCGAAAATCTCCATATTGCGTCAGGGAAATCAGAAGTGCGGGAATTACGCCGAAGAACGGTCCGACATAGGGAATAAGGTTGCAAATTCCTGCGAAAACACCAAGAAGGATTGCGTAATTTACGCCAATAATGTAGAATGCTATAATGTTCAGTACGCCGACAATAACGGAATCAAGAAACCAACCGTGTAAATATCCCACAAGTTCCAATTGAATTTTATGCAGTACGTTCAAAGTCATTTCAAAATATTTATTCGGTACACGCTCGATGGTTCTTTTTAAGGCAGCGTCGCCTTCCGCAAGAATAAAAAATGTTATGAAGGGAATGATGACGAGGTTCACAAGAAAACCTGCGGCAGAAGCCAACATATCGTTGAGCGATTGCACTCCGCTTTGAATAAATTCGTGAACTTTTCTTGTAACGATCTCTGGATTTAAGAACGGAATACCGGAAGTCAGGTTCATAGCGGCTTCGTTCAATTTTTGGTCGAGGGGAAAGTTCTTGAAACTGTCATAGAGTAATTTCAACCTTTCGATGGCAATCGGTATAAGGACGACGCCGCAAAGAACTAATATCCCTCCAAGAAGAAGGAAGATAATTACGACAGAATACATTCTGCGGATACCGAGCCGGAACTCGAGAAAGAGCACGTACGGACGGAGAATAAATGCCAAGAAGAGAGAGATGATGAGTGTGAGAATAAGATCCGGAAAGTAGGAAGCGATCCAAAATGCACTCACAATGATGCTCAGAAGGAAGAGAACCTTCACTAACGGCCGGTTGGATTTTGCCTTTGTCAGTTGCATGGATACGGTTGCCATGATATCTTATGCTGAAATAGTGTAGTGCTTCAATCCCCAGTATGTTTCTTTTGCCGAGACGCGGAGAATCGTTGCAACGGGAATGGAGATGACCATTCCTGCAACTCCCATCAACTGATGACCGATAATGAGTGTGAGCACAACAGCCACCGGATGCATATTCAAAGATTTACCGAAGCAGAGGGGCTGCAAAATAAGGTCATCGATGAGCCGGACGACCGCAGTAAGAATGACAATCGGAACCAGCAAGCGGAAATCGCCTGTCTGTGTCAACGATGCGATGAGGGCGAGGCTTGCCCCCGCAATGAAACCCAGATATGGAACGAGATTCGCGATTCCTGTCAGCACGCCGATGAGAATAGCATACGGAACGCCAATGATCATAAATCCAATCACAGAAAGTCCGCCGACGATGCTGCACTCAAGGATCAATCCTCGTAAGTAAGAAACAAGTTCTCGCTGTAATTTATCCATAATATTGAGCGACATTTCGAAATATTTATTGGGTATTCTCTCCACAAATTTCTTTAATCCGAAGTCTCCTTCTGCAAGGATGAAATAAGTGATGAAAGGAATGATGACAAGGTTCACTAAATAGGAAGCCACAGTTCCGGTCGTTTCGCCAAGAGAATCAAGCGACTGTTGCACAAATGTATGAACTTTATCTCCAATGGTTGATGGATCCACAAATGGAATATGCGTTGCCATTTCTTTTGCCGTTAGAGTGAGTTTTGCTTCAAAAGGGAAATTTTTCAGTTGCTCGTACATCAAGCGCATACGGCTTACTAAAAGGGGAATAGCTTCTATGAGTATGAAGACTGCCATTCCGCCGACAAGCAGAAAAACCACCGTGATGGCGAACCAGCGCTTTAAACCAAATCGAAATTCCAGAAACCGGACGAAAGGTTTGAGAATGAATGCCGTAAGTGTCGAGATGATGAGCGTGAGAACAAGGTCGGGGAAGAAGGATGCGATCCAGAAGCCAAGAATTATCAACCCGACAATAATAACAACTTTTATAAACGGTTTGTTGGATATTGAATGAGACAATTGCATCGGTCAGCGATCCAGCGTGGTGCGAATAGTTTTCAATGCAATTTCATACGAGAAACCCCGGCGCAGGAGGAAGTCGAGAATGCGTTTCTTTCGTTTTTCTGCGTCGATCTTTTTTGCTAAATGCTGCGTCAATTGTATTTTCCGTTTTGCCGCCTGAAGTGCAGATGCCTGCTGGCTCTGCGGCGATACAAGTTCTGTGAGAACTTTATCCGCCATTTCAGACGAAATTCCTTTTGCCAGCAACTGCTGTCGCAGCAGAGCCTGACCCGTCGGTTTTCTTTTCAAGCGGTCACGGACGAAGGCGTGCGCAAATTGATTATCGTCGATCATTTTTAACGATTGAAGATGCCGCGTTACGTTTTCAGCGCACCCGTCTTCAAATCCTTTCTTCGTCAAATGAAAGGCGACTTCTTTCGAGCTTCTCGGCCGATATGATAAATAGTTGATGGCGATGTTCTTTGCCCGTGTTTCTGCTTCTGCCGACTTGATTGTATCGATCAATTGTTCATCCAGATCGTCTCCGGTGCGCAGGCCGAATTTCCCTATCGTCCAGTCACTTAACTCCAATGCGAGTGAGCCGTCAAGGTACAAGCCATACTGTGCACGTTTGCCGCGTATCCGTTTAATTTTTGTTATGATCAAAGTAGCAAATCAATAATGTTGTTTTTAATATTCTATTTCAGAAATCCTTTAAGGCGCTGTCCTTAAAAATGTCATTCCCGCGAAAGGGGGAATCCAGCACTAAAGCCCTTGACCTGGATTCCCGATAAAAACATTCGGGAATGACAGGGTCGGTGTTTATATGTCAAAACCAATCCTTTACTTCTTCTTTGCCGCAGCTGCAGGTGCTTCTGCCTTTTCCGCTTTTTCTACTTTTACATGAGCGGGAGCCGGTTCTGCGGGCAAGAGTCCGAGTTTTTTGCGAAGTTCAGTATCAATTTCTTTTGCAATATTCGGATTGGCTTGAAGGAACGTTTTAACAGAATCGCGTCCTTGTCCGATGCGGTCATCTTTATAGGAGAACCACGAGCCGCTCTTCACTATGACATTGAGCTCGACAGCAGTGTCAATCAAATCGCCGAGTTTGGAAATGCCTTCATTGTACAGAATGTCAAATTGCGCTTCCTTGAATGGCGGCGCCACTTTGTTCTTGACTACTTTGACACGCGTGCGGTTGCCGATGACATTGGTTCCATCTTTAATCGCTTCGATGCGGCGGACGTCCATACGGACAGAAGCGTAAAATTTCAGTGCGTTGCCGCCGGTGGTGGTTTCGGGATTCCCGAACATCACGCCGATTTTCTGGCGGAGTTGGTTCGTAAACATCACCGATGTTTTGGATTTACTGATTGCGGAAGTGAGTTTACGTAGCGCTTGTGACATTAACCGCGCTTGAACACCCATTGTAGGATCACCCATCTCTCCTTCAATTTCTGCACGCGGTGTCAACGCCGCGACTGAATCGATAACGATGATATCAATTGCATTGCTGCGAACTAACGTCTCTACGATTTCGAGCGCCTGCTCGCCAAACTCGGGTTGAGAGAGAAGGAGATTGTTCACATCAACGCCTAACTTCTTGGCATACGCAATGTCCATCGCATGCTCGGTGTCGATGAATGCCGCTAAGCCGCCGGACTTCTGCGCTTCGGCAATGATATGCAAACAGATAGTCGTTTTACCGGAAGATTCCGGACCGTAGATTTCAATCACCCGTCCGCGCGGCACGCCGCCGATGCCCAACGCGGCATCCAATGAAATGGAACCAGTGGAGATCGAATCGATCTTGGCAATCGGTCCTTCATTCAACCGCATGATGGATCCTTTGCCGTGTTGTTTCTCGATTTGGTCGATAGCAATTTTGAGTGCTTGCAGTTTTGCTTCTTTATTATTTTCAGACATGGAACTCTCCCTTTTAAAGTTGAAGAGGAAATGATTTCAAAATTGTATAGATGGAACCGCTCGGCCGAAGATCGCTTTTCATCAGCAACAATTCAGAACATCGTGATTGCATTGGTTCAAAAGTAACGGTTTTTATCGCTTCAGTCAAGCGAGCAAGATTGCGTGTTCCTTTCACTCTGCCAAATGTAATATGCGGATGAAAGGCGCGTTCTTCTTTCTGGAAGCCGAAATCCGAGCACACTCGTTCTACACCCGATTGCAGATCGAGCACAACCTGATTGGATTTCGTGCCAATCCAAATCACGCGTGGATTATGAAGATTTGGAAAAACGCCGAGTGAATTATACGTGATTTCGAAAGCCGGAAATTGCTTCACCATATCTGCGAGTGCCGACGAGAGTGATTCGATGTTCGATAGTTCAACACCACCCAAAAATTTTAAAGTAATGTGAAATTTATCCTGCAGCTCCCATTTCACATCTGCTTGTGTTGCTTTCAACTCGGATTGCACAACCTCCATCTGCTGTTGAGCATCACTTGAAGCGGGGAGGGCAATGAATGTGCGGATGGCGGGCATGTTATTGTTCGGGGATTTTCAACATTCTTCGTCTTACTAACTCCAAGGCAGCTTGTGCAGCTCGTTCTTTGATGATCCTGCGTTCTCCGCCGAAGTTGAACTGCAGTGCAAATGTTTCATCTTTATCCGAATATCCAATCCATACAAGTCCGATAGGTTTTTCTGCAGAGCCGCCTGTTGGACCTGCGATGCCGGTTGTAGAAATTCCGATGTCGGCATTAGATTTTGTACGAATGCCGAACGCCATTGCCTCGGCAACCTGACGGCTTACTGAACCGTGTTGTTTGATGAAGTCGGATGGAACACCGAGTTCCTGTATTTTCGATTTATTGCTGTAGGTGATCATTCCGCGTTCAAAATATTCTGAACTTCCGGAAACGTTTGTTATTCGATCAGTGATCAACCCGCCGGTGCATGATTCCGCAATGGCAAGTGTGAACTTGCGTTCTTTCAATAATGTGCCGATGACTTCTTCTAATTCTTTATCGCCGCTTGCGTAGATGTATTTCTCTGCTTTGCTGCGCAGCTTCATTTCAACATCCCGAATACTATGTTCCGCTTCATCAACAGATTTCGCTTTAACCGTAATGCGCAGACGCACACCAAGCGGACTTGGCAGGAATGCGAGTGTGATACCGGAATCAGGAGAGAAAAGATTCTTCACATCTCCAATTTGTTCAGCAAGAAATGATTCTGCGATGCCAGTGGTTTTTAAAGTGAGATGACGAATGACGAGTCCCGTGTTTTGTTTTTTGATGAACGTGAGCACAAAGTCGTCCATCATCGCCTTCATTTCATAGGGAACACCGGGCATCACAAAGAAGAATTTGGCGTCACGTTCGAAGAAGTACCCTGGTGCAGTGCCAAGCCGGTTCTGGATAACGGTGCATTCGCGGGGAACAAGAGCTTGATCTTCATTTACTTTCCGCGGCGGCGCGCTGCGCCGGGCAAAGATCCGTTTCACATTTTCGAGTGCTTCATTGTTGAGCACGAGATCGGTATTGAAGAACTTGCAAGTAACCGCACGAGTGATGTCGTCGTGTGTAGGACCAAGTCCACCGGTGACGGTAACGATATTATGTGTCGTGAACGCTTTGTGGAATGCGTCGAGAATTTCTCGTTCATCGTCACCCACCGTCGTCATTCGGTCGGCAAAGACACCGACGGAATTCAGTTTTTCAGCGATGAATGCTTGATTGGAATTTATGACCTGCCCGATAAGCAGTTCATCGCCGATGGAAATGATTTCCGCTTTCAAGATTTCCTACCTCAGTAATATTTCTTTAATGAAAGGAATCAATAATGCAAACTGCAGAACGATATTCGCATAGATACCGGAGACGACATCGTCCATCATAATGCCAAATCCGCCATGCATGGTGTCAAATTTGCGAGCAGGAAAGGGTTTGATGATGTCGAAGAAACGAAAAACAAAAAAAGCTGCAAGGACAACGAATATTTTTTTGGGAAGAAGGAAAAGCGTAATCCACATTCCCGCTACTTCATCGATGGTCACTTCAGCGGGATCGTGTCCGTACCGTTTTTCCATGATCGATGAAGCTTTGATGCCTAATCCAAACACAAGGAAGAGAACTGAGCCGAGGATGACCGGTGACTCGAATCCCGGGATGAAGTAAAACGCTACCGCTAACGCGCTGCCGAGAGTACCGGAAGCGGCAGGAACATACCCGGTATATAATCCGGATGCAAATAACTTTGTCGGCAGCGAGGGTTCGGGGCCCGATGAAGAACTAATCTGTTTGCGCGGTTTTATCAGACGTACCATAGAGTTCGCGGATGGTTTTCCAATTAACGATGATGTGGGAGATGCCGGTCCAAAGCGTGAGAGTTGTAACAACGACCATCATGGAATAGACGAGTGAATAATTGAGAAGGGCATGAATGAGTTCACCATAGTTCTCGCGGAGCGATTGTGTATTCTGGGCAACGTACAGGATGAGTAAATAGCAAATAATAACGAACTGCACGAACGTTTTTATTTTGGCAAGCTTGGATGTCTCAACCGGTTTGCCTCTATATTCCGCATACGAACGGAGAAGTGTGATGATGGCATCGCGAACGACGATAATCCATACCATCCATCCTGCGACTAAACCGAGATAGATATATGCTATGAGAGCCGCTGAAGTGACTACTTTATCTGCAAACGGGTCAAAGAATGTGCCCCAGCGTGTTACGTACCCCCAGCGCCGGGCGACCCATCCGTCGTACCAATCGGTGATGGCTGCAAAGATGAACACAACAAGCGACCACTGACGTATCGTTGGATATGGAGAGAACAAAAAGACAAGGAACACCGGTGTGAGCAAAATTCTCAGGAATGTCAACTGGTTTGGTGGAGAAAAGAATTTCATCGCTTAATTTTGGCAATCCTCCGAAGGAGTTCTTACGGCTATGCCTTCGGCACGAGATTCCTGATAAGTTCAAAGATATTTCGAAACATGCCGATAACGGTCATTGTTCAATGGCGACCGACAAAAAATCCCGCTGTGGGGCGGGATTTTATACGTTCGCAACACTGAACAAAATATTTATGCTGCTTTTTTAATCTTCCCGGATTTGATACAGTTGGTACATACTTGGATATTCTTTACTTCGCCGGATTCCAGTTTCACCCGTGCGTTTTGAAGATTAGGAAGAAAACGTCTCGGACTTCGATTATGTGCGTGGCTGACGTTATTTCCTGCCATAGGTTTCTTACCACACACTTCACAAATTCTTGCCATGTGCCACTCCAATTGGAAATTTAATTTTGAACGTTTCAATATAGCCAAAAAAGCTAAGGGAGGCAAGGAAGAAAATGAGAAAGTATGAAGCAGGTGTTTATCGTAGAGACCAGTATATAAAAAGAAAATCAATAAAGAGGGGTGAAAAAGCAGAAAAGAGAATAAAAAAGATATTGAAGAAGAGAGATTGAGGATTTCGCAGAACGGGTCTCTCTGTTCTCTCTTGTTTGCACTGCTTGCCATTTTTGGTTATCATAATGCCCAAGAAAAGTAAATAAACCTAATGGTATTCGCAGAAAGGAATGTTCATGGAGCACCATAAAAAGGATTGTCCGGGTAAAGATAAGTATCTCAATGGAAAGAGAGTACTTCCTCAACCCATCTCAAAAGACAGCAATCTTGCCGCTGTCATAGATAATATGGATGCATACAACGGCGGAAGGCTTCGAGCCGCCTGCCAGTTATTAAAGGATAAATATTCTCAAGAAGATGTCACGATTGGTCTCAGCATCGCAGGTGCGTTGACTCCGGCAGGTTTAGGACCATCAACCATTATTCCGTTGATGAATCATGGTTTTGTAGATTGGCTGACCTCCACCGGCGCCAACATGTATCATGATATGCACTTTGCATTGAATATGCCGCTCTACCGAGGCAGCCATAATGTGGATGATGCCGATCTGCGCGATAAAGGTGTGACAAGAATTTATGACATCCTTTTTGATTATCAGGATGTGTTGATGGAAACGGATAAGATTCTGCGGAAGATTATGCTGCGTCCGGAATTTCAAAAAGAAATGGGAACGCGAGAATTCTATCATCACCTCGGCAAGGTGGTCAACGAGTATGAACAACAGAGCAATATCGGACAAGTGAGTGTTCTTGCTGCAGCATATCGCAACGGCATTCCCGTCTTTACTTCATCGCCGGGTGATTCCACAATCGGGATGAATGTTGCCGGAGTGGAACTCTTAGCTCAAGCATCCGGTTTGTTGGATAAGTTTAAATTGAAAATCAATCCGAGTATCGATGTCAATGATTCGACTGCCATCATCCTGAACGCCAAGCAATATGAAAAAGGGAAGACCGGTGTGATTCTCATCGGGGGCGGAAGTCCCAAGAACTTTATGTTGCAAACTGAGCCGCAGATACAGGAAGTGCTGATGATTCCGGAAGCCGGGCAGGATTATGATATCAACATTACCGATGCACGTCCCGATACCGGCGGACTTTCCGGCGCACCGCCGAGCGAAGCTGCAAGCTGGGGGAAAATCGATCCGACGAAGCTTGAAGAGACGGTTACTGCCTATGTTGATGTGACAGTGGCATTCCCATTGATGGCTGCATATGTTCTGCAGACAACCAAACCCAAAAAGCAGAAACGTTTGTATGATCGCGGGCAGGAATTGCGAGAGAAGCTGATTAAGTCGTATCTGGAGAACAATAAAGAAATCGAGGAACTCAAAGGACTGATGAGAAAGTTGTCCGCGTAATCTGAATGGTACAACTCTAACGAATTGAGTGAGGTAAGAATTGAACATGAAAGATGATCTCTTAAAGTTAGTGGAACAACACGGCACGCCATTGTTCATACTGGATCACGATAAGATTCGGGAGAACTACAGGACATTCAAAAAGCACCTGCCGCGTGTTCAGTGTTATTACGCGGTGAAGGCAAATTCTACACAGCAGATCGTCGAGACGTTGTTCAAAGAAGGATCGAGCTTTGATGTCGCCTCCTACAATGAGTTCATGCAGGTCTATCAATACATCAAACACTTCGATACAAAAGAAAAAAAACATTTTATCTGGGACAAGATCATTTTCTCCAACACCATAAAAGACCGCACCACACTGCAGAAGATTAAACAATATAAACCGCTGGTGACGTACGATAATGCTGCCGAGCTAAAAAAATTAAAAGACTATTGTGATACTGCCGGATTGGTTGTGCGGCTGAAAGTTCCGGATACCGGCTCGCAGGTAGAGATGAGTTCGAAGTTCGGAGCCGAGCTTACCGATGCTGAGAAACTGATACAGCAAGCATTTGACATGGGATTGAAAGTTGAAGGCATCAGCTTTCATGTGGGAAGCCAGTGCACGAACTTTGATAATTATACTTCGGCGCTCGCGTTTACTTCAGAGATATTCCACAATGCTCGAAAAAAAGGATTCAATCTGAATTTGGTGGATATTGGAGGCGGATTTCCGGTTCCCTACGATCCTCAAGTGCCGGAATTTAAACAATTGGCAGCATTGTTAAACTCAGAATTCAAACGCCTCTTTCCGGACGATATAGAAATTCTTGCAGAACCCGGACGATTTATCGTCGCAACTGCCGCCACGCTGGTTTCGGAAATTATTGGCAAAGCGCGAAGAGATGGTAAAATATTTTACCATATTAATGATGGGGTATACCATACATTTTCCGGCGTGGTATACGATCATTGGATCCCTAACTTTACCGCGTTCAAAGAGGGCGAGAAAGAAATTTGCGCAGTTGTGGGACCTACCTGCGACAGCTTCGATAAAATCACTCTTTCAGCGGAATTGCCGGGGAATTTAGAAGTCGGCGATTTTCTTTATACAGAAAACATCGGTGCCTATAGCACCGCTTCATCGACCAAGTTCAACGGTTTTGATGGAGCGAAAATTATACACAAAAACTTACCCGGTCCAGAAGAAAAATAGTTTTGCCGTCTTAAAAATAATTCGATTGCTCATATCTTTATTTAAAGTGATAAACGTACTCTTCAGCGCACAAGATTAATCATAGGTGACCGAAATGATTGCAGGAGTTGAAACCTATAAAAACAGGCCTACTCGCGCAGAAATATCCTTCGACAACTTGCGCAATAATCTTTCTATCGTCAGGTCGTTCGCTAACACTGATGTAAAAATCATGGCGATGGTCAAAGCAAATGCATACGGACATGGCCTGTATGAAATATCCAGTGAACTTTTAAAACAAGGTGTCGAGTACCTTGGTGTGGCATTTCTTGAAGAAGGAATCTATTTGCGAAAGTGCGGAATTACAGCTCCTATTGTCGTCCTTGGTGCTATCAATACCGATCAAATTGCAGAATTTATACACCATGATATCGAAATTACAAGTTCTTCCATTGATAAATCTGCTGCCATTGCTGCAGTCGCAAAAAACATGGGGAAAGAGGCAAAAGTCCATTTAAAGATCGATACAGGCATGGAACGCATTGGTGTGCACTGGTATCATGCGGAACAGTTCATTGAGAAGTCTTATGAATATGAATACATTACTATCAAAGGAATATGCTCTCACTTCGCAAAAGCCGAGACGGATCCCGATTTTACATCCCAGCAACTGAATCGTTTTGAGTCGGTATTGAATATGATGGAGAAGAAGAGACTCCTGCCTGAACTTGTTCACATCGCTAATTCAGCCGGTATTATGAATTTTAAGAATTCACATTACACAATGGTACGTCCTGGAATTATGCTGTATGGATACAACCCGAATGGATACTTGCCGGCTGTTAGGTTCGGCGATAGGAAACTGAAACCTCTCATGACACTGAAGACGAAGGTTGCTTATTTTAAAGTAGTTCCTGCACAAACCGGAATAAGCTATAACCACACCTACAGAACCAATAAACAGACGCGTATTGTTACGCTTCCCATAGGATACGGTGACGGATATTTTCGTCAGCTTACAAATAAAGGTGAGGTTATTATTCGAGGAAAAAAATATCCAGTTGTGGGGACGATATGTATGGATCAATGTATGATAGAGATCGGGATGGATGGAACAGCATACAATGGAGACGATGTTCTGCTCTTTGGTGAAATGGATGGCAATACGATCCCCCTTGAATCCCTCTGCGATAAAGTCGGAACCGTTACCTACGAGTTTCTTTGCGGCATAAGCTCGCGTGTTCCGAGAATATATGTTGAGTGAGATGCTGGGTTAATAAATGCTGTACATGGGTTCTCTTGCCAGTTGTTTGTTTGGCGGGACTTTCTCATCTCATTGCTGGGGAGAACATCTCCCATACAAGCGAGATATTCGAGTCACAACTCCAACCACCAATCTCAAAACTTTTATCTTGTTTGCACTGCTTGCCAATTTTGGTTATCATTTAGTTAATGTATGACAATTCTTGGAATCGAAACATCGTGCGATGAAACCTCTGCGGCTGTCGTTCGGGATGGAAAGCTTCTCTCGAATGTGACGGTCGTGCAATTGTTTCATTCCGAGCATGGCGGTGTAGTGCCGGAATTGGCTTCTCGTGCGCACCAGAAGCTTATTGTACCGATTGTAGATGAGGCACTGAGGAAAGCTTCGGTGGATAAAGCAGATCTCGATGCCGTTGCCGCTGTCCATGGTCCAGGACTCATTGGTTCAATTCTGGTTGGCCTCAGCTTCGGCAAGGCGATGGCGATGGGGCTTGGCATTCCGTTCGTTGGCGTCAATCATATGGAAGCGCACATTTTTTCCAACCTGATTGATGATCCAAAACCGTCGTTTCCATTTGTCAACTTAACCGTCTCCGGCGGTCACACACAGCTTGTTCTCGTAAAGGATTATTTTCGATACGACTTATTGGGCGAAACCATGGATGATGCCGCCGGCGAAGCATTCGATAAGGTAGCGAAGATGCTGGGCATAGGGTATCCTGGTGGACCGTTCATCGACAAGTTAGCGGCAAATGGGAATGCGAAAGCTGTCAACTTTCCCCGCCCGTATCTCGAAGAAGGTTCGCACCAATTTAGTTTCAGTGGAATAAAGACATCGGTGCTGTACTATCTTCGCAAAGTTGGATTTGATAAGACGGCAAACAGAAACGAACAATTTATTGCAGATGTCTGTGCAAGTTTTCAAGCTGCGGTTGTAGATGTGTTAATTGACAAACTTCTCATGGCAGCGAAAAAGTATAACGTGAAAGATGTTACGGTATCGGGAGGAGTGTCGGCAAATTCCGAGCTGCGCCGCCGTTTAGAAGCTGAAGCGAAAATTCATCATTTGAATCTTTTTATCCCCCGACTTGATTTTTGCACTGATAACGGCGCGATGGTTGCAGCCGCAGGATATGAACGATTACGACATGGATTTGAATCATCTCTTGAACTCACAGCAGAACCAAACCTTCAATTGCGATAACCATGGACAACCTGAAAAAAGAAATATGCCGCTGGCGTGAACACATTGACAAAATTGACCTTCAATTAGTCAAATTGCTCAGCGAGCGGGCGAAGTGTGCAGATGAAATTGGCAAGCTTAAACTGCGGCTTGGCATCGAAACGTATTCGCCCGAACGAGAAGAAGAAGTGATGCATAAAGTCTCTACTGCAAATCCGGGACCGCTTTCCGCAAAAGCGATTCGTCGGTTATTCGAGTATATCATTGATGAATCGCGAAGCATCGAGCATGTGACGATGAACGAAAGGAAGAAAAAAGCTAAGTAAGAATGATGAATTCATTGAATGCACAAAGAAAGAGATTTCTGTTCAGATTCAGTGCTGTTGTTGTCGCAGTATTTGGATGTACGTACTACGTTTTCTTTTTCCCGAATTATTATAGCGATCCGAAAGGAAAGCTTGTCACTATTTCACGCGGGGCATCGTTTCGGACGGTAGCGGACTCGCTTGCCAGCACAGGTGCAATCCGAAACACATGGTCATTTGAACTTGCCGGTAGAATACTTGGCTCTACGAAGTCAATCAAAGTTGGAAAGTATCTTTTTGTTTCCGGTCGATCCAATTTTGACATCCTGCGGGACATCAGTTACGGAAAATCGCGGCTTATCATTCCGGTTACAATACCGGAAGGGTGGCCGCTCGATAAAATTGCACATCGATTTGAACACGATCTCGGAATCGATGAAAAACTATTTCTTTCACTCTGTCAAAACGAAAATTTTATTCACGACCAGGGAATAAACGCAAAGTCGGTAGAAGGATATTTACTCCCTGATACGTACTCATTCTACTGGCAGACGGATGAACAAGAAATTCTTACACGCATACTGAACGGCTTCAAGCATTTCTACAATGATAGTCTGACGAAGAAACAAGACGACCTCGGCAAAACACAGTCGGAGATTCTCACGCTTGCATCTATTGTAGAGGCGGAATCGAATGTTGATGAGGAACGTCCGAGGGTTGCAGGTGTCTATTGGAATCGATTGAAGAAACACATGCGTCTGGAAGCTGATCCGACCGTGCAATATGCACTTGGAGAAGGAAGAAGGTTGAGATTTTTAGATTTGGATGTCAATTCACCGTATAATACATATCGCCGCCGCGGACTTCCTCCGGGACCAATTAATAATCCCGGAAGGCTCTCGATCCTGGCCACACTGTATCCTGAACAGCATGACTATTTATTCTTTGTTGCAACAGGCACAGGCGGACATCGGTTTGCAAAAAATTACAGCGATCATCAAAAAAATATTCGTATGTATCATCACACGAAGCGAGAATTGAAACAATTATCAAGTAAGTGACCGGAAAGTCACGGAACTGCACCATTCTATGAAACATCCCAATATATTTTTGTTTAGTATTTATTTTATTTCTGTGATCATGCTTTTAGGATGTGCAAACCAGCAACCGCCAGGAGGCGGGCCGGTCGATATGACTGCCCCTGTAATCATTTCGATATATCCGGATAGCAATAAGCTGAATTTCAACGACAATAAATTAAGATTAAAATTTGACAGATATGTCGAGGAACGGACACTCGAAGAATCCATTTTTATCTCGCCGTCTGTAGGAAGATTGGAATTCGATTGGAGCGGTACTGAAGTCGAAATCACATTTTCAGAAAAGCTCCGTCGTAATACGACATACGTTGTAAATATCGGAACGGATGTCAGAGATCGTTTTCGCGGCCAAACGCATATGGCTAAGGCGTATACACTGGCTTTTTCAACCGGATCAGATATTGACCGCGGAGGAATTGAGGGGCTTGTTTTTCCAATGAAAAAGAGTGATGCAGCGGCCGGTGTCATGATTTTTGCATACCAGCTGGATGGACTGAATCCCGACACGTTGAAACCTATGACAGCAAAACCGGATTTTATTACACAGACCGGTAAAAGCGGAGACTTTTTTCTCCATCATATTCCTTTTGGGAGTTACCGGATCTTTGCAATACGCGATGAGTATCGCAATTTGGTGTACGATCGAGAGGTGGATGAGTACGGAGTGCAATCGAGCATTATACGAATTTCACCGAACGACACACTCGCAGCAGGTGTCTTGATGCAGCTTGCAAAAGAGGATACATCGGGTCCACGGCTCGTTAAAGCATCCGCCCCGGATAGAAATCATATCACCGCAGAATTTTCTGAATCATTACATCCCTCATCAATCAATCTTGCATCGTTCATTGTTGCGGATACTGTGGATCGTAAGCCGCTTGAACTTGTAGCCGTATATCCTGATCCTTCCACGCCGAAATCAATTATCGCAGTAACGCAGAAACAAGATTCTGCAAAGACATTTATTTTTCATGTTCAAAGTGTAACAGATTCGGTTGGCAACAAGATTAATCCGTTAGCAAATTCATTTGCATTCCAAGGCTCACCAAAGCCGGTTATGAGTGGTCTACGATTAATTGCGGCCTCGATCAAGGATAGTACGCAAAACATTGATTTTCGACCTGTATTGACTCTCACATTTTCCGATGCTCTTGCAAAGACAACTTCTCTTGATTTTGTAACTATCCTTGATAACAATATGCAACAGGTCGCAGTTGAAAAAAAAAGTTTGAACGATGTTTTGATTTCAATTGAGCCGGAACAGGAACTGCTCAACAAGACATGGTACTCACTTCGCGCGGAGCTGCGTCAAGTACGTGATTGGAAAGATAGCACGTGTAAGGATTCCACAAAGATATGGCGATTTGAAACGCTCGATATCGAAGATATGAGCAGTGTTGAAGGAACAGTCGTTGATTTGAACAATGCAGATACTGTAGGACGTCTGTATGTGACTGCATTTCAAATTGGGGAGAAAAATCCCAATTACTACATTGAAGCTGCTGATGCAACGGGCAAATTTGTTTTTCCCATTGTTGCGGAGGGATACTATGTGTTTCAAGCATTCCGTGATCGGAACAAGAACGGTATGTACGATTCAGGAAAACCGTTTCCTTTCATTTTCTCGGAACGGCTCAGTCCGCTTTCCGATACACTCAAAGTCCGTGCTCGCTGGCCGCTCGAAGGTGTGCAGATTAAATTCAATAGATAATTCGACCTATTTGAATTCAATGGGCAAGTTACTATTTGCTGCTATTTAAAATGGTAAGGAATAGCAATGCAGTTAAAAAAACATTTGCTTGCTGAAATGGATTGAGAGAGATTGCATTTGATAGCTGAGGTAATTCGAACATGCCCATGTTGTGGTTTCTTAGGCGCACAACCTAAGTATAATGTGTCTACGTTCATAGTAGTAAAGTGTCTTTCCTGTTCTTTGGTTTATCTTGGTAATCCTCCCAAAGGTGATGGACTTTATGATGAATACTATAGTGATCGTGAACCAAGCTCGGATGCGTATAGATATAATTCGAGTGATCCGGCTTTGCGGGAACTCTATGAAATCAACCAACAGCGGATTAAAAATATTAAGCTATTCAAGACTGACGGTAAGTTGCTCGATATAGGGTGCGGACGCGGTCAGTTTCTCAAGACAGCGAGCGAGCGTGGCTATTATGCCGATGGTATAGATGTGTCGGAACGAGCCGTAGCTTACGCCCGCCGCGAATATGGTCAAAATGCAGAAGTCCGCATGCTGGCGGAGGTAGTGGCTTCGGGGGAGCAGTTTGATGTAGTGACACTCTGGCATGTACTCGAACACTTTCTAAATCCATACAAAGCGCTCCGGCAAGTCAGTGCACTTCTGAAAAGAGGAGGTATATGTGTCGTCGAAGTGCCAAATCTGTACAGTCTCAAATTTATGATGTCGAAAACGAAATGGCATGGCGGCAATCATCCTTTATTCCACAGGACGTTCTTTTCGACAAAAACGTTACGAGCGGCACTTTTACGCAGCGGATTTTCCATGGTGCAGCGGTTGAATATTTCGTACCATGTTTCAGGTCGAAGTGAATTCTACGAGGCAGTGAAGCGGGCTCTCAACGTTGTGGCAATGGATGCCTTCCTGGATTTTGTAGCCTGGAAATAATTCCTTATGCTAAATTATCTTATATGAAAATTAATAGTATGTATACAGCAACGGAAAGGAAATAAATATACGAGCGGATCAGGAAAACCGTTTCCTTTCATTTTCTCAGAACGGCTCAGTCCGCTTTCCGATACATTCAAAGTTCGTGCTCGTTGCCGCTTGACGGTGTGAAGATTCAGATGAAATAATTCAAACTTTCCAATCTCGCACTATCTCTCTTTGGGAATTTCTTTTATTCTTGTAGTGTTTCCAAGAGAGAGACACATTTGTTTTTCAGGCAATTTATGTATAAAATTTTTCCACACAACTCTTGATGAGAAAAAATGATTGAAAGTTATATTCCTATATTTCTGATGATTGGCTGCGCCATCGCATTTGGCGTTTTCATGGGCAAAGCGAACGAATTATTTGGGCCGCGCCGCTCGACCGACGAAAAGACAAGTACGTACGAAAGCGGAATGGAACCTGTACGGACAGCACGCGAACGGTTTTCCGTGAAATACTATTTAGTCGCTATGCTCTTTATTGTCTTTGATATTGAAATTGTCTTTATGTATCCATGGGCGGTAGTGTATAAACAACTCGGAGTGCAAGGATTTGTGGTGATGTTCGTCTTTGTCTTTATCCTCCTCGTCGGTTTTTATTACATCTGGAGGAAAGGAGCATTGGAATGGGATTAGAGAGTTGGATGGGTGACGGATATATTGCAACTAAGCTTGAAGATGTCATCAATTGGTGCCGCAAGAATTCTCTTTATCCTATGCCAATGGGAATTTCGTGCTGTGCCATCGAGATGATGGCAGCAGCAGGGCCGCGGTTTGATATTGCACGGTTCGGCTCGGAAGTAATGCGCTTTACGCCGCGTCAATGCGATGTGATGATCGTTGCAGGAACAACAACATTCAAGATGGCAAAAGTTGTGCGTAAGATTTACGATCAAATGCCTGAACCGAAATGGGTCATTGCCATGGGTGCATGCACATCATCCGGCGGAATGTATCGCACTTACTCTGTGGTGCAGGGGATTGACCAGTTTCTTCCAGTCGATGTGTATGTTGCCGGCTGCCCGCCGCGGCCGGATAATTTGTTGAACGCACTCATGCTGCTTCAACAGAAAGTGCAGCGAGGTGAATGCAAAGGAACGTCTCCTGCATATGTTGGAGATTTTCATGGGTCTCATCAAGCAAAAATCGCTGGACAATAATTCTTATGGATGTGATGAACGAAAAAGTTCTCGAGAAACTTAAAGCAAAGCTTAGCGATGCTGTTTTAGAGGCAAACGAATTTCGCGGCGAGTTAACCATTATTGTCCCCAAAGAACGGATCGTAGAAGTCTGCCGATTCTTGAAAGAGGATGAAGAACTGGCATTCGACCTGCTTGCTGATCTCTGCGGTATCGATATGTACACTCCAGAAAACCGATTCGGTGTAATTTACAATCTCTACTCGTTGAAAACTAAACACCGCATCCGATTGAAAACATTTACCGAAGAGGAGCATCCCAGAGTACCTACTGTGACCGGTGTATGGGGAACAGCCAATTGGCACGAACGCGAGACGTATGATATGTTCGGAATTATTTTCGAGGGGCATCCTGATCTCCGCAGAATGTACATGCCGGATGAATTTGAATATCATCCGCTTCGAAAAGATTTTCCGTTGATGGGAATTCCCGGATCTTTAGATTTGCCGAAGAAGTGAGATGGAACAGAAACCGGAAACCATAATCAGAAAAACAAAGATTCTCGAAGCGCTTGAGAACGAACACGTGTCCGTTACATTCGATGATCCGCTCGAGAATGATATGGTGCTTAATATGGGACCTCAACATCCTGCAACGCACGGTGTTCTGAGGCTGCTCATCAAGCTCGATGGTGAAACGGTGCTTGCGTCTGTTCCGGAACTCGGGTATTTGCATCGCGGATACGAAAAGTTGGCGGAGAATTGCAGTTTCCATGAGTTTATCCCGCACACAGACCGTCTTGATTATCTCTCGCCTCTTTCGAACAATACAGCGTATGTCCTTGCTGTTGAAAAGTTACTTGGTATCGAAGCTCCGCCTCGTGCGCAGTACATTCGTACTCTTATTTCAGAACTTGCCCGTATTTCTTCCCATCTCATGTTTCTTGGTTCACTCGCAATGGATGTTGGCGCGCTTACCGTGTGGATGTGGTCATTCCGGGAACGTGAAAAATTGTACGACATCTTCGAGAAAATTGCAGGTGCCCGCTTTACGACAAGTTACACCCGTATCGGTGGACTTGCACAAGATGTTACACCAGAAACGCTCGGCATCATTCGCCTGTTCATCAGTGAACTTCCGGAAAAGATTCGCGAGTGCGAGAAGCTTCTCAACACGAATCATATTTTTCTTGGACGTGTTGATGGTGTTGGTTCCATTTCCAAAGAACAAGCGATTGATCTTGGACTGACCGGTCCGTGTCTCCGTGCTTGCGGCGTTGAGCTTGATCTTCGCAGGGCAAATCCATACTTGGTCTATAACGATCTTGACTTCAACATTCCCGTCTATGAAGGCGGAGATTGCCTGGCACGCTATTACGTTCGCATGGCTGAGATAAAAGAAAGCATCAAGATCGTTCTGCAGGTGTTAGAAAAAATCCCAGCAGGAGAAGTGAAAGCACATCAGCCAAAGAAAGTGTTACCTGGCAAGCATCAAGTGTACACAAAAATGGAAGAGCTTATTCATGACTTCATGCTTGTCAATTTCGGTGTAGAACCTCCTCAAGGCGAGGTGTATCACGCTGTCGAGGCGCCGAAAGGAGAACTCGGTTTCTATATTTATAGTAATGGTGAAGGTCAACCATGGCGGTTGAAGATACGTTCGCCATCCTTTGTGAACCTGCAATCAATTTCTGTGATGATCAAAGGTGCGATGATTTCCGATATAGTGGCGGTTGTCGGCAGTCTGGATCCGGTCATGGGAGAAGCGGATAAGTAAAATTTTTCAATTTACAATTTTCGAATGATGATTGAAAAATCTGAATGAACTCAATCTTATGATTTATTATCGAATAGAATCTCGTTGAATATGTTAAGCGAAAAAAATCAGAGAAAGGTCGAAGAACTCCGGAAGCGCTATCCTACGTCACAAGCGTTGGTACTTCCAGTGCTCTGGATGGTGCAGGAACAAGAGGGATACATTTCCGAAGATTCCATGAAATATGTAGCTGCATTGCTTCATATTCCATTTGGTCATATTCTAGGCGTTGTATCGTTTTACACCATGCTGCAAAAAGACCGGATCGGCAAGCATCATATTGAAGTGTGCACGAATGTTTCATGTATGCTGCGCGGTTCCGGAAAAATTCTTGAACACATCGAACAGCGTCTCGGTATAACGGTTGGCGAAACATCACCGGACAAGAAGTGGACGCTCTCGGAAACAGAGTGTATGGGTTCGTGCGGAACTGCTCCGATGCTCGCTATCGGCGATGAGTATTATGAAAATCTTACACTCGAAAAAATTGATAAGCTTATCGATAATTTAAAATGAATTTTCAATCTGCCGATACTGAACGATTGAATGCATGGAAACGTGTAATCATTCCGGACGATCGTGATCTCTACAAGATTGATCATTATCTCGCTCACGGAGGTTACAAAGCCTTGAAGAAGGCGTTGGAAATGAAGCCGGAAGAAATAATCGATGAGGTGAAGAGATCAAATCTGCGCGGTCGCGGTGGTGCTTGCTTTCCGACAGGACTGAAGTGGTCGTTCATGCCGAAGAATTCCGACAAGCCGAAATATTTGTGTATCAATGGGGATGAATCAGAACCCGGCACGTTTAAAGACCGGCAGATCTTCGAATTCAATCCGCATCTGCTCATCGAAGGAACGCTCATTGCCTGCTATGCTATGGGTATAACGGTAGCATATATTTATATCCGCGGCGAATATGGTAAGTGGATCAAGATGTTACAGAAAGCGATTGACGATGCGTACGCAAATGGACTTGTCGGCGAAAAAATTCTTGGAACGGAATTTTCTACTCAAGTGTACATCCATCGGGGAGCCGGTGCATACATCTGCGGTGAAGAATCATCGCTCATGAACTCTATCGAAGGAGAGCGCGGTTATCCGCGAGTAAAGCCGCCGTTCCCGGCGCAGGTAGGTTTGTGGGGGTGTCCTACGACCATCAATAATGTCGAGACAATTTCAAATATTCCCGTTATCATCAACTATGGATGGGAGTGGTATTCCAAGATTGGCGCAGCAAAACATCCGGGACCGATTCTCGTGGGTGTCAGCGGTCACGTAAACAATCCGGGTGTCTTCGAAATGCCGACAGGCGAACCACTGCTTGAAATTATTTATAAATGGGCAGGTGGTGTTCCCGGCGACAAAGGCATCAAAGCGGTTATCCCCGGCGGTTCATCGACGATGATTTTGCGCGGCGATCAGCTCGAAGGCATTCGGATGGATGCAGACTCGTTGAAGACTGCAGGTTCTTCCGTAGGAACAGCGGGGATTATTGTGATGGATGAAGACACCGACCTCATCCAAGTCATCACGCGCATAGCACAATTTTACTATCGCGAATCCTGTGGGCAATGTACACCGTGCCGCGAAGGTACGGACTGGATGTTCAAGATATTAAAACGGTTCCAGAGGTACGAAGCGAAGAATGACGATATCGACCTGCTGCTGGATGTGGCAAACAATATCGAAGGCAACACTATTTGTGCATTAGGTGATGCTGCCGCTTGGCCTGTGCAATCGATGATCCGCAACTTCCGGGATGAATTCGAGCAGCGCGTCCAGGCATCAAGACTCCAAGAAATCGCTCTCTGAACCATTTTTATCCCTTTCCGAGATACTTCATCCGTAAACAGGACCGCATTTATTTAACCCGCAGGAACCATCGCTTTCAATCCTTCGTCTAATTAATCGAATGAATATATTCAATAAAATTGGTGACATCTATATTTAATTGCTACACAGGGCAGGAAGTATGAAATCGAGTGAATCAGGAGTGAGCATGGCTCTACCACTGCCGGGCGCAGGATGGTCGTCAAAGGATAAGCCGTATCAAATTGGAGTTCGTGCAAGAAGTTTTGTACCTTCATTCACAAAAACCAATGATGCGAGCTCAATGACAAACGATCATATCCTCCCAAAACCGAGCGTCGATGTTCTTAGAAAAATGAGCGATGAAGCACTGATCACTGCATTCCAGAGTGGTGATCATGATGTGTATCGTTTCCTTGTCGAGCGCCATCAGGAACGAATTCGAAATTTGCTCTTTTCTATCTTTCATGATCGCGATTTCATCGACGATCTCGCGCAGGAAGTATTCATCAAAGCATACCAAGCATTGCCTCGTTTCAGATTTGAAGCATCGTTTTATACGTGGCTGTACCGGATTGCAGTGAATAAAAGTCGGGATGAACTGAGGAAGAAAAAACTACGCCGTTTTTTTTCATTTCAAACACTTGATGAAGGAATCGAACATGAGTTGAATATGCGCCTCTCTGTTCCACCGGAAGACAGAGATACACAGGAGTTGGTTGCTCTTGGATTACAATCCTTACCGGAGAAGTTCAGGACAGCGGTGGTGTTGAAAGATATTGATGGACTTTCGTATGAAGAGATTGCTGAAGTGATGCAATGTGAACTCGGTACCGTAAAATCGAGAATCTCCCGAGCGCGGTCAATGCTGCGAAAAGCATTGAAACCGTTATTGGAGGAGGTGTAGATATGAAAAAAATGAATGAACAACAGATGGATCACTTGCTCTCGCAGTATGTCGATGGCAGGCTCTCAGAAATTGAAGTTCAGAAGGTAGAATCCTTCTTGGCACTGGACACATCAGCTCAACAACGGGTGAAAGAGTTGAGACGATTAAAGGACTTGTTGACATCAAAACAGAAGCTGGCACCCGATATCGGATTCTGGAATCGCTTTGCAGCTGCTCTCGAGGAGCAGAAGAAGGATGAGCACAGTCTTCTGCCGTTCCCGCGCAAATTTGTTCCTGCAATAACCATAATAGTTGCTGCTGTGGTTGTTGTAGTCGGAACACTTGTTATTCAAAACCGAATGCAGTTTATCCAATATTTCTCTGAAAAGTCGCAAGCGGTTCGAGAAGTGTACGAGAGGAATGTACTCCAAGGACAACTGTTGCCTCTCTTTTCCAAGGTGGACAAAGATCGGGCATTGCAGTTTTCACTTTTTGGTACACTCGCTCTTGATGACAAATCGAAAACGGAGTTGCGCGTGGATCAACAATCAAAGAAAGGATACCGTATAGAAGTTGGGAAAGATTCGAAGAACAAGGCAAAACCTATGACGTTTGATCACTTCCTTGCCGAAGTGAAACCCACCAGCGGACAAAAGCATTTAATCGATTCCTTGTTGGAATTGACCGGCAGGCGCATAGAGTCGTCTGTATTAATTGGTGAGAACAATACCATGGCGATAGCGCCTGACTTGCCAAATTTAAACAGGATGATGGTGACAAATATTGCTGCGTGCTTAGAACCGTACCAACGAGTTCAATTTGAGCGCTTGCTGGAAGCCAATGATGCACCGTACACTGTTACAGCGCAAAGTGTCCCGGCGAGAAAAGGAGATCGTATCTTTCAGAATATTCCGCAATCTCCACGGGATAATCGTTTTTTTATCATTACACCGGATACTATGATGTATTCGCAACTACACATCGATTTCGACAGCCTTCGTCGACACATGGAGGAAAACGTTGTTATGTTTGAACTTCGCCGCGAGGCAATGTTGAAAAGGATGATAGCGAGGGAATTTCAGCATGCGCCAAGAAATGTTCCATGGCCGCAACCGGTTCAATCTTTTGGAAACGAAGAATTTTTCAGCGTTGAGATTAACGTTCCAACTGAGGAAATTGAACAACAGCAAATGCGCGTTATCATTCAACCGCGTATTCGGAAGCAGATTCTTCAGACTGCAACACCGAATCATTCCATTCAAGAGCGCGCGTGGAAAGACACTGCTTCTGAAGGTCTCACACGATAATCGCAGGGAAGAGCATATGTGTTTTACGTATTGCCCAACGTAGCCGGTTGGGCTTTTTTGTACCTCTTCCAAGCATCTCAACAGTTTACAAGCTGCATTTCTCATTTATTCATTATTCAGCTACTCCATCTCGAATTTCATCTTGCTTCTGCAAGCACCTTTTTGTATATTTTCGCTCGTATTTAATCATCTCAGACCACAATGAAGGAACTTATCCATGAAAAATAATTTCTACTATTTTGTTTTAGCGCTGCTCTTAGCGGGATTCATAATTCAAGGATTTCAATGCGGATCTCCGGACTTCACCGGGGCGAAAGTGCAGGAACAGAATAAAAATTATGTTGAAGCAGCGAAACTCTACGAGAAAGAGGTCCAAAAGAACCCGTCAAATCATGAAGCCTGGTTCCGTTTAGGCCGGATTCGAGGGGAGGAGCTGGATGACTATGAAGGTATGGCCGCGGCATTTCGTGAAGCAGAAAAGCTTTCACCTACATATACAAACGAAATCCATGCCTACCGATTTAAGGCTTGGGCTCAGCATATCAACAATGGCGTTACTTTCTATAAACGCGCGAGTGCTGACTCTTTGCTATATTATGACAAAGCCATCGAAGAATATAAGAAATCGGTTGGGATCTGGCCGGATACATCTTTAACGTATATCTTTCTTACCCAAGCTTATCAAGGGAAGGGTGATATTGAGAACACCGTCCTGAGTCAGAAGAAAGTATGGGAATTGGACCATGATGTCGACGCATACAAACGAGTCGGAAGATACATTATTCAACAGGGTTTGGATAAGAAGGAACAATTTAGATCGGCGAATGCCGATGGACTTCGCATTCAAAAGGGTCTGAAGGAGATCGATAAAGGGAGTTATAAAAGCGATGTGACGCGGATGTTTGGAGAACCTGATAGTAAAATAAAGGATAAGAAGAATTCTAAAAGAGAAGATTGGAAGTACAATCAATATGCATTGACACTCACCTTTGAAGGCGAGAAGGTCGTTGGAAAGAAAATCGAGAAACAGATTGATTTGAAAATTGATTCAACGAAATACTATGAAGCCATAGTCCAGTTTAACAACGCTGTAGACGTGTTTGAAGCGATCAAGAAAGTGAATCCAAATCAGTCTGCTTTACGTGTTGGATTAACTGAATCTGAGGTGATTTCTCTGCTCGGTGAAGCTACTTCCAAAGTCGAAGCGGTATATGAGAATACAAAAGTCATTCAATGGACTTATGATAAGCAAAAAGCTATTTTATATTTCTTTGAAGGAAAACTTAAAGGTTGGGTTCGAAACGCTGTAGATAATGAAAACTTAAATTTACTTCTGCAAGCGTACTATGAAGCCAATCGCATTCCGGAAGCGACCAGCGTATTTAAGCTTGCAGTGGACAATGACCCTGGGAGTAAGATGAATCACTACATCCTCGGTCTTCTCTATAGAATGGTCGATGACTATGATGGGGCGATAGGAGAGTTCAATGAAGCAGTGAAGATTGATCCTAATTTCAGCGATGCATTTTATGACATTGGCGCAACATACTATAATTGGGGAGTCAAGGTAAAAAAGGAAGCGCAAGAACAAGGGGATGAGAGTCAGAGCTTCAAGAAAAAATTTGAAGAAGCCTTACCCTGGATGATAAAAGTAATCGACATAAAAATTAAGAACGCACAGGAGGCAGCTTCAAAAACAGGGCAAGATTGGCATGCACAATTACTGCCAGAAGATGCACGGGTGTGGAATACACTCGGCACTATTTATGCACTTCTTGGTCAATCTGAGAACGCAATGAAGGCACTTGATGAAGCTGATAAAATAAGCAAAACAGCCAAGTGAACAATTCAATCATGCATTAAGAAGAAACGGCATTCGTATGAGTGATCAACCGGGCCAGCAGCAAATAAATATCGAGCTTGGAGAAAAAGAAGCAGAAGGCATTTACTCCAATCTTGCCATCATTACGCACTCGCCGGCAGAGTTTGTCGTGGATTTTACACGAGTGCTCCCTGGAGTTCCGAAGGCAAAGGTTCATGCTCGCATTGTGATGACTCCACAGCATACAAAAATGCTGCTCAATGCTCTCCATGATAACATTGATAAGTTTGAAAAAAAATTCGGCGAGATTAAGCTTGTCGGCGATGTTTCGGCTGGATCAATGTTTGGTTTCCAACCGCCAACAAAGGAAGAGAAGTTCCACTAGGAATATTCTGATATGCAGAGATAAAAGCCGGTGACAATGAGAGTTGCGCCGGCTTTCGTTTTTTCTGTGAGCACAAGCACATTTTCTACACTTGCAGTTCAATAAGAGTTACATTTCCTTGACAATGCCTCATGGGGTCGGTATATTCTCATAGGTTTCTTTTAAGAAACAACATAAAAAGTTAAGGACGACTATGAAACAAATACTCTTGCGCAGAGGAACAAACGCTGCTGCTTGTATGTTACTTCTGGTTATATCGATTATATCGTTCAATTGTATTGAATCTCCACTCGAACCTGTTGGGCCGACATATGATACCCAAGTAAGCATCCCGGTTTTAGACAAAACGGAATACTTCAGCGACTTTTCTCAAAAAGATACAGCATTCAAGTTCAACAACGTAGACAGTACCTATTTCTATAATACAACATTCAATGCGCAACCGGTTCTCATTGACACTGTGTCCTATCAGCCTGTATCAAGCGATACGAATGTAGCTTTGGGGGTATTTGGTGTGGATGGGTTTTCTATGCCGGATACAAATATTTCTGCATCCGACTTCGGGCTTCCATTAGGAACATTACCGGGATTGCCTGCAGGAACGTTTTCAGCAGGATCGATACGATTCATCGATACGAGCCGTTTTGATTTTGTCGCAGTGAATAGTGGAATACTCACGATGACCATTACAAATAATTTACCTGTACCAGTTAGTTTTCCAGAACCGATCATTCTTAGAAACAAATGGAGTTCACCTAACGATACGAACAGAATTGCCAGTTTTACAGTTTCAGGCACATTAAATCAAGGCAGTTCTATATCAGTGCCATCACCGCTTGATAATTATTTACTGCGTGGAATATTAACCTCAGATGCTATTAAGATTCAAACAATTGCCTCGAGTGGTTCCGTTACAATCAGCACAGTAAATGGAATTTCACTATCGTTTCAATCTACGCCTTTGATGGTTGATAGTGCGATTTCTATTATTTCAAACCAAACATTAAGTCCGATACAAAATGCAATATTTACGTTGGATGATTCTACTGTCATAAAGGATGCGGTCTTTAAAGCGGGGAGGTTTTTAATTACGCTTGTGAACAACATTAAGGTTTCTGCGGACGTGCAAGTGCAAATTAATGAATTGATCAACACGGCAACACAGGCTAGTTTTATAAAAGATTCGACCATTCAGGGCGGGGGAAGTTATATTTATCCCGTTTCCATGTCAACATTTCGCATTACAACGCCGGGTACAGGGCTGGGAACACACTTGCACTATTCTGTAAGTATTAAAGTCATCGATTCACAAGGAGAGAAAAAAGCTGTCTCTAAAAATGATGTTGTTCAGGTAGAATTGCACCCCGACCAACCTCTGGTCGCCCAATATATCAACGGTAGATTTAAACCCACACCACAGACGATCAACTCAGGATTTAAACCGGAATATAATCTCGGCACAGACATAAACAAAGTGAAGGCAGAATTGTATTTCGAAAATATGAAACTCGATTTACGTCTTCCGATGCCAGGCGGTGGAATTCCTTTCAGTTATCAAAATCTCGTATTGATTGCCAAAAATTCCAAACATAATCAAACTCGTTCGATTACTATTTTGAATGGGACTGTCGATCCTACGCAACAGAATCCGTCGATTGATATTTCACAAGAACCTAACATTGCCAACTTCACAAATTTCTTCGGTGAATTTTTCCCGGATTTACCGGATTCGTTTTTTGTTCAAGGTCTTTTAATTGCCCCCACGATAGATGCATTTGCACAGGACCAATTTTACAGTATTTATGACACGAGTAAAGTGTACCCATCATTCGATCTGAGTATTCCAACAGACCTTACCATTTTAAATGGCAGCCTCACAGATGTGGAAAAAAATCCGATAAAGGATGTGGATAAATCGATCAGTCGCAGCATTATTGATGGAACCATGAATTATGAATTCACCAATCGGATTTCGGTTGAATTGAAGTTCCAAATGAATTTTCTCAAATGGGATTCTGCAGTGACGCATAGCGACACACTGTTTAGAATTTCCCCGGATTCTCTCGTCAAAGCATCGGCAGTGGATGTGAATGGTGTCTCAACAAATTCGAAGACTACGAACATTGCAGTCATTCTCACAAGTGCACAAGTCGACATGATGAGACAAGCAGATTCAGTATATATCAAACTCTATTTTAATACAGGAAGTGGACAGAATTCGGTAAAATTTAAGAGAGATGATTATATCCGAATCCGTTCTTCCTTCATCGGACGTGCTACAATAAATAAACCGTAAAGGAAGAACAGAAAATGAAATCAAATCTCAGTGTTCTCACTATCGTTCTTTTTTCGGTCGTTCTTCATACAGCTATAGCGGGTGATCTATCAAACATTCGCGGTGTAGGAATGGGAAGAACGGTGAATGCAGTCTCGCGAGGTGTTGATGCACTTGGTATCAATCCGGCTAACATTGCCATTCCGGATCAGGGAAATTTTAACTTGAATCTTGCACCATTCGGCCTCCGTGTGAGTACAGAATTATTAGATTATGGACTGTACAAAGAATATTTCACTGGTGTCGATTCAGTTGGTAAACGTTGGGCGAAGCGTCTTGAGCCCGCGGATATGGATAAAATTCTTTCTCAAATGCCTGAGTTGCCCAAGACTCAAGTTGAAGCGGAAGCGATGCTTGGGGGTGTATCTTTTCAGAATCCTATAGTTGGCGGAATAGGATTTGCGTTTATAGAACATGCCGGAGCTGCAATAACACTCTCAAAAGATTTTTTCCGAATGGCTGCTTTTGGATTAGAGCCAGCTGGATCGGTCTACATGTTTGATGGCACTGCGGTTTCCGCATGGTGGTATGGAGAATTCAATTTATCCTATGGACGGAAGTTGCCGGTCGATCTGAAGTTCCTCAAAGACCTGTATGCTGGAATTGGAATAAAAATTATTCAGGGGTACGGAATATCAAATCCGATAAGTCAGAAATCTTCTTTTGGAAATTACCCTGATCCTGCTAATCCGTTGCAATATACATTAAGTGGCAATATCGATTTTCTCACAAGGCATGCCGGAACCGATTTTTTTAACGAGAACTCAAATGCATCGTTCACTCCAATTCCAGATCCCGTTGGTAAAGGGACAGGTTTTGATATTGGTTTATCGGGTGAATTGATCAATGGAGTGCGAGTAGCCGTGAGTGTTACTGATATTGGCAAGATCACCTGGAATAAAAACGTTATTGAAAGCTACGGCGGCGGGGCCATTAATATCACGGGTGCGACCAATGATCTCGAAGATACTTTGAAAAGCATATTCAAAGGGAAAACGCGTCCCGGCGAGTCATTTGATACAAATCTGCCGACTGCATTACGGCTAGGATTTGCGACAGAAGCATTCGAGATCCCTGCTCTAAGATTTTTACCGGGTAAGTTAATTCTCGCTTTCGATTACCTCCAGGGGTTCAACGAGTCGCTGGGTAATACAACTAAACCGCGATTTTCACTCGGTACTGAATATCGTGTATTTCCTGTTTTACCGCTGAGAACCGGCTTAGCATTCGGTGGTGGAGATAAAATGCGGTGGGCGTTCGGATTCGGACTCGATCTTCACTACTTCAGCCTGGATTTCGCTTCAGATAACTTCGGCATGGTTTTCATACCGAACAGCTTCCAAACTGTTTCGTTTTCTATGGGGATGAAGATCCGGGTGTAAAAGGAGAACATCCGGGTTCTATAAGATGTACCTGCTGAGGTCACGATTCTTGACGATCGAATTCAGTTTGTTCTGAACAATCTTCTGCGTGATAACAATGTTGGATTCGGCAATCTCATCGGGAGCGTTGAAGAGAATCTCCTCTAAGAGTGTCGTGATGATCGTGTGAAGACGTCGGGCGCCGATGTTTTCGACTTGTTCGTTCACTTCATATGCAATCTTAGCAATTTCTCTCACTGCTTCATCGTCAAATGTAATTTCTATTCCTTCCGTCTTCAACAGCGCAGCATATTGTTTGATAAGAGCATTCTGCGGCAGAGTAAGAATCTTTTCAAAGTCATCTTCCGTCAAACTTTTCAATTCAACTCGAATAGGGAAGCGTCCCTGCAACTCCGGAATCAAATCCGATGGTTTTGCTATGTGGAACGCACCCGATGCAATAAAGAGGACATGGTCGGTTTTCACCATTCCGTGTTTTGTGAGCACGCTGGAACCTTCCACAATCGGGAGCAAATCCCGCTGCACACCTTCGCGCGAGACGTCAGGTCCGGAACTATGCCCGCGTGCGCTCGCAATCTTATCAATCTCATCGATGAAGACGATACCGGAATTCTCTACTCGTTCCAATGCCTCTTTTACCACTTTCTCCATATCGATTAACTTCTGAGATTCTTCTTGTATAAGAAGTCGACGAGCTTCCGTGACCGTTACTTTACGGCGTTTCTCTTTCTTCGGAAGAATATTGCCGAACACTTCCTGCAGGTTGACACCCATCTCTTCCATGCTGAACGGACCCATCACCTGCATCGCCGGCATTTGTGCAAAGGATAATTCGAGTTCGACGATCCGCTCGTCAAGTGCGCCTGAGCGAAGCTTCTCCCGGAATTTCTGACGAGTGTTCTCATGTTCTTCCAAAGTGTCCAGAGGTGATATAGGCGGTTCAGAAGGTTTCGGACGCCGGTTGGAAGGGATAAGAATATCGAGAAGCCGTTCTTCTGTTAATTCGCGTGCTTTATTTTCTACTTCTGCTGCTTTCTCTGCCTTCACCATATTAACGGCAATTTCTGTTAGATCGCGTACAATCGATTCGACATCGCGGCCGACATAACCGACTTCAGTGAACTTCGATGCTTCAACTTTTAAAAACGGTGCATTGGAAAGTTTTGCTAATCGTCGTGCGATCTCTGTTTTACCGACACCGGTAGGTCCGATGAGAATAATATTATTGGGCATGATGTCTTCGCGAAGCGTTCCGGTGACTTGAAGCCGGCGCCATCGATTGCGAAGAGCAATGGCGACTGCTTTTTTTGCAGGATGCTGACCGATAATATATCGATCCAACTCATGGACGATTTGACGCGGTGTGAGTTCTTTTGCCGGGAGAGAAATTTGTTTTTTTGCCACGGTGCCTACAATTCTTCGATAGTGAAATTTTTGTTTGTATAGATGCAGATATCCGAAGCGGCATTGAGAGATTCCTGTACAATTTCTTTTGCGCCCATGTTCGTATGTTTGGTAAGTATACGTGCTGCTGCCAGTGCATAGCTGCCGCCTGAGCCCACCGCGACGATGCCGTCATCGGGTTCAATGACATCACCAGTGCCGGAGATGATGAGTGCATGTTCCTTATCGAGCACAGCAAGCAATGCTTCAAGTTGACGAAGATATTTATCTGTCCGCCATAGTTTGGCGAGTTCGACAGCTGCACGTGCAAGCTGTCCTTGGTATTGTTCGAGTTTTTCCTCAAACCGTTCCAGCAAACTAAAAGCATCCGCTGCTGAGCCGGCAAATCCCACAAGAACGGAATCATTGTAGAGCCTTCGAATCTTGTTCGATTTCTGCTTCATGACTGTATTGCCAAGCGTCACCTGTCCATCGCCGCCGATAGCAATATGGCCATTATGTCGTAATCCAATAATTGTCGTTGCGTGTATCTGTTTATCCTGCATGAAAGTTGTCTCCTCGTTCAATCAAACCTTCCTGCGCATCCTGGCGATAGGAAGACCAATTTGTTCGCGATATTTTGCAACAGTACGCCGGGCAATACGAATTCCTTCCTGTTTCAGCATCTCAGCGATCTTATCGTCATTCAACGGATCCTGCGGATGTTCCGCAGCAATGATATCTTTGACGCGCTGTTTAACGACCTGGTTGGAAATATCTTCACCGTTGTCGGATTCAAGCCCGGAAGTAAAGAAAAATCGCAGGGAATGAACGCCGAATTCTGTCTGCACATATTTGCTGTTGACAACACGGCTGATCGTAGAAATATCCACACCAACTATTTCTGAAATATTCTTGTAGATCATGGGCTTCAGTGACTCACCTTCTTCAAACCACTGCCGTTGCTTCTCGACGATGATTTTCATGACCTTCATCAAAGTCTCACGCCGCTGGTGAATGGAAGCGATGAACCATTTTGCAGCTTCAAATTTTTTCTTTACAAAATCTTTAGTTTCTACAGAAACTTTTTTTCCTTTTGGCGTCATCAATTGTTTGTAGGCACTGTTAATGCGCAACGCCGGAATGTTGCGATCATTGAGGGTGATAATGAAATCGCCATTGTCCTTCTCTACGATGAAATCCGGTGTGATATAATTCTCTTGTGCCGTAAACTCGCCTTCGCCCGGTTTTGGGTTGAGGTGTTGGATGATTTCGATGACTTTTTTCAATGTCTCACGGCTGATCGCAAGATTCTGTTCGAGATTATCAAATCGTTTAAGCTTGAAATCTTCGAAGAAAGTTGTCAGGATTTTAATGCCAAGTTCTTTCAGGGAATGTGCATATTTGCCTGCATGAAGTTGGGCGATAAGACACTCCTGGAGACTTCTTGCTGCGATGCCGGGTGGATCGAGGACAAGAATTTTCTGAAGAACCTGTTCAGCCTTTTCAACGGTAAGTATAAGTCCATAGCTGAGGTTGAGGTCTTGAACAATAAGAGTCAACTCGCGGCGCAGGTATCCATCTTTATCTACATTGCCGAGAATTTCTTCTGCAAGAAGTATCTCTTCCTCGTCTGTGACGGACATCTTCAGTTGGCTGAGGAGCCGTTCGGAGAGCGGAATAGTGGAAGGCATCGGCGACTCGTACGTATCATCTTCATCTTTTGATTTGGATGCCTCAGGGCTTTTAAATCCCGCAAGATCGTCGTTGATATAGTCTTCTATCGTGTAGTCGTCTTCGGTTTGGCTCTCTTCAATTTTTTCCTCTTGTTCTTCAACACGATCATCCTGCTCAAGTGATAAGTCCTGCTCCTCGTTCAGCTCGAGCATAGGATTCAGTTCAAGTTCCAGTTTTATTCTCTGTTCGAGTGAAAGTGTCGGCAGCTGGAGCAGTTTGAGATACTGTACCTGTTGGGGAGTAAGTCTGAGTCCAAGCCGAAGTTGTTGTGAAAGATGGATCATCTTTTCGTTCTTGATAAATTCCTATAATGCTTCTGTCTCTTTTCGTTTCCAGTCGCACGTGAATTGGAAATCTTCGTACCAAGGAGAACCAAACGCACGCACGAGCGGTTCCTTCAGAAAATTGCTTAAATATATATTCTCCTGCTCACCGCAGTCTAATGCAGGGTCGCATTCCGATATGCGTTCGTACCGTAATCGATGTGCCATACCACGATCTATCCGAATAGGGAAGAGGTGACAGGAAAGAGGTTTTCTCCATTTCAATTTGCCTTCTAAAAATGCTTTCTCAAATGCACACCGTGCAATTCCTTCTTCGTACAGTACAAAAACACATGCCCGATTGTTGAAACACATTGTGGTGTACGCCTTTGGCTCGCCTTCGAAAAGTCCGAATTGCACTATGGTATCGAGATGCGCTTGCGGAAGATACGATTTGATAATAGGGAAAGAATGTTCGATCCGTTCAAGTTCTTCATCGAGTAACGGAGCACCTTGGCCGCCGTGTAATGTGCAACAAGCGCCTTTGCACGCGGAAGTGTTGCATGCAAATCTGATCTCTGGAATATTGTCTTCCACAATAATTTTTTGAAGCTCAATCATCTTTTTACCTGATTTAACCAAAGGTAGTATAGCGAAAATTCCACTTATAGGAAAGCAATGAGAATTATGAACGGATAAATAATTTTCCCGGTAATTGACGCACCACACTTTTAAATTCTAACGAAAGAAGGGTCACCAGAACGTCGGAAGTTGAAGAATCTGCTTGCTCGGCAAGGGTATCGATATGAATCGGTTCTGAACTTAAAAAATCAAGAATAGTGCGTTCAGGCAGGGTCAACTCAATGGCGGGTCTCTGCATTGGTTCGTCGAGAGAGAGGCGAAGTTGAAGTCGAAGCTCTGCAAAAATATCATCTACACACGTAACAAGTTTTGCGCGGCCATCGCGAATGAGTTTGTTCGATCCGGCACTGCGCTTCTCAGTGATGTTGCCGGGAACCGCGAACACTTCTCGATCTTGATCGAGTGCCGTGGTTGCGGTAATGAGTGCACCACCATCTTCCGCAGATTCTATGACGACCGTACCGAGCGTCAATCCGCTGATGATACGATTGCGTCTCGGAAAATTCGATGCATCGGGTTTTGTTCCCATCGGAAACTCTGAGACGACTACCCCTTCTTCGGCAATATGGTCCATAAGCTTTTTGTTTTCAGGAGGATACGGAACATCTAAACCGGAACCGATAACGGCGATAGTCCGCGTTCCGCATTTTAACGCTGTCGAATGAACAAAAGTATCAATTCCGCGTGCCAGTCCACTGACAAGTGTGATGGATTGCTTGGCGAGATCGCGTGTCATATTCTCTGCAACAGAGTGGCCGTATGAAGTAGGATGGCGTGTGCCTACGAGAGCAATGGCGCGAGAGTCGAGTTCTTTAAATTTCCCGAGTACAAAAAGAAAAGCAGGTGGATCGTAAATTTTGCGAAGCAGATCGGGGTACTCTTTGTCCCATACGGTTACGATCCTGCCGCCAAGTTTATTCAGCCGCTTCAGTTGGTCGTCAGCAAACTTCTCGCCATTGCTGTGGTGAAGGATGTTCGAGGCGAGTTTCTTATCGATTCCCGGAACAGCAATCAATTCGCGTGCCGGCGCTTGAAAAACATTCTCGGGGGTTTTGAAATATGCAACAAGTGCGCGAATTTTTTGCGGGCCAATGCGCGGCACGGAAGAAAGCTGGAGAAGTGCGCGAACGTTTATCATAAGGAAATATGTTACTGCTATTATTGAATAAATATCATTGACCTGTTCAAGGTCAATGCGGCGAATTCAATCCAATTCCAACCGGAGAAATTTGCATCGGTATACCTAATGCGTACGTGTCGATTTCAACGAGTGCAAGGCGCGAATTATTCCGATCGTAAAAGACACCACCAGCGTCGTAAAACAATACTCTTTTCATCATGCAAGAATCTTCGCTGTGAATTTCTTTACAAGTTCATCAGCTTCAGTCTTCGTGTGTGCCTCCGCGATGATGCGGATGATCGGCTCGGTGTTCGATTTTCTCAGATGTACCCATGATTCCAGGAAATCAATCTTTAATCCATCATCAGTGTTGATCGTATCGCTCACAGAATGTTCAACCGCCAAGTGTTTGAGAATTGCATCGGGATTCAAAGTGCCGAGATCGACTTTTCCTTTCGTGATACAATACTGCGGCAGGGCAGCTTTCAATTCTGATAATGTTCCGCCGAATTCAGTAAGATGCTGGAGAACAAGCGCAATTCCAACAATGGCGTCACGACCGAGATGGACTTTCGGAAGAATAACGCCGCCGCTTCCTTCACCGCCGATCACTGCACCGACTTCCTTCATCTTCTTGGCTACGTTCATTTCACCAACGGGAGTACGAAGAGTAGAAGCGCCATATTGCTTCGCGACGTCTTCCACGGCGCGTGTTGTGGAAAGATTCACAACAACTTGTAAAGTGATGGGATTTGAGATTTTGGATTTTAGATTTTTGTTGAAATATTTTTCTAAGATAAATTTCACACAAGATGTAATGGTATATTCTTCACCGAACGGTTCACCTTTTTCGTTGATAAGGACGAGACGATCGACATCCGGATCTACGGCAATACCGATATCGGCATGCTGTTCACGCACTTTGGCGCAGAGCGAAGTAAGATTTTCAGGGATTGGTTCCGGTGTGTGTCCAAAAATGCCGGTCATCTCACAATGGATCGGAATGATTTCGCAGCCAAGTTCTTCCAGCAAACGAGGGACAATAATTCCTCCTGCCGAATTGACGCAATCCAATACAACTTTAAATTTACGTGCCCGAATTTTTCCAATATCGATATAGGAAAGAGAAAGTACTTCGCGAATGTGTTCATCAAGAAATGTTTCTTGAAGTGTGTACTTGCCTTGTTTATCCCACGAAATATATTTCATCGATTGTTCGGCAAGACGCCAAAACTTACGATTTTCATCCACATCTAAAAATAAACCGGTGGAAGCGAAGAATTTGAGTCCATTCCATATCATCGGATTGTGACTGGCGGTAATCGAAATACCGCCTGCGGCTTTCAGTTTCTCAATAGCAAGTGCAACCGTTGGTGTTGGACAGATGCCCAAATCTGTTACATTACAGCCCATCTGCAGTAAGGTAGAAGCAACGATATCTAAAACATTTTTGCCAGTGATGCGTCCGTCTCTGCCGACTATGATGTGCCCGCGATTGCAGTAGAGAGCGTATGCCGAAGCATAGTGAACAATAGTTTCAGGTGTGAGAGTTTCGCCAACAACTCCGCGAATTCCTGAAATACTAACCATCAATGCCATGCGTAAAAACCTCTTTTTTTCTGCGATAATCTACACAGAAAGGTGTGGAGAATCAAGATAAGTGAGAAGTCATTTCATCCACTTTTCAGGTTTTTGCTTTTGCATCTCAAAAAGAAATTGAATATTTTATTTTTCAGAAATCATCGCTAAAAGAAAACAAACTGCAGGCAAGTTTGGAGGTAGCTCGTTACAATGGAACCAATAGATTGTGCGAAGATACCGGTAAATAGCGAGATGTATTCCGCCAAAGCCGGTTCGTTGTATTTGGGGAACACACACGAAAAAATTCAAAATTACTGTCCACCTGAAGAAGAAGGAAACGCATTATGAGAACGACTTATACATTCCTATTTATCTGTCTGCTCATATTGGTCATTCTAGTGCCCGCTTTTGGACAGTGGGTGCAGACTAGTGGACCCGGCGCCAAGGTCACTTGTTTTACGAAAAATGGTACGACACTTTATGCTGGAGTTATTGGCGGCGGCGTTTTTGCCTCCATCGACAATGGTGGAACCTGGTCTGCCGTCAATTCGGGATTGGCAAATTATAATGTTCGTGCACTTACCGTGTACGGATCGAATCTTTTTGCAGGGACTTTCGGCGGCGGAGTTTTTAGCTATAACGGCGACCATTGGACCGCGGCCAATACAGGATTAACGAACATGTACGTTATCGCCTTTGCAGTGAAAGGAACGATTCTCTTTGCGGGAACCGCGAACGGCGGCGGCGTTTTTCTTTATAATGGAGCACACTGGACTGCCGCCAACGCAGGTTTACCAAACTCAGATGTCCAGGCTCTTTTGGTAAATAGTGCGAATCTGTTTGCAGGAACCGGCATTGGAGTCTATCTTTCCATCGATAACGGTGCAAGCTGGAATATCAGCGACACCGGCCTGACAAATACTGATGTTACACATCTCGTTATGAGCGGTACAAATCTTTTTGCTGGAACTTGGGGCGGCGTCTTTCTTTCCACGGATGCTGCTGCAAGCTGGACCAAAGTCAGTACTGGTTTAGCAAACCTGCACGTTCATACGCTCGATATAAGCGGCTCAAATCTTTTTGCGGGAACAGAAGCCGGCGGAATTTTTCTCTCTACTAATAACGGCTCAAACTGGTCTGTCGCTAACATGAGCATACCAAATGTTCCTATCAACGACATTTTCGCCGATGGTTCTAATATATTTGCCGGCACGTATGGCAACGGAGTTTTTCTGAGCACGAGCAATGGAGCTAAATGGGTTCAAGCCAATATAGGATTAGAACCGAAGGTTAATGCACTTGCAGTAGCCGGTTCGAATCTCTTTGCGGGGACGGACGCCAATGGGATATTTCGTTCCTCAAATATCGGCGCTAGTTGGGCCACAGTCAATTCGGGATTACCGAGCCGAATTGTCCATGGAGTAGCAAGTCCCACAGTTACTGCACTTGCTGCAAGCTCTGATAGTGTCACCCTCTTTGCCGGGATGGATACTGCCGGAGTTTTTATTTCCACGAACAGCGGAACAAACTGGAATTCGGATTTTGGGAAATGGGAACAGGATACGGCTATTTTTATTATATTTCAGCAAGCGTTCTATTGCAAGTCTATTTTGGCGGATGAAACGCATATTTTTGCAGGCGGTGTTGATACTTCAGACTTTTATGGAAACTTGAACGTTGTCACGTCATCTACCGATAACGGGATAAGTTGGACATCTTGGAATAGTATTGGAATACCGTTGTCAAACGACTTGCCGTGTACTGCTATTTCTTCTTTTACCGTGAACGGCACAAATCTCTTTGCCGGAACAAATGCCGGTGTCTTTCTATCGGCGGATACCGGTCGTGACTGGATTCAAGTCAATGCAGGCTTGACAGATACCAATGTCTTTACGCTTTCTGCGAGCGCCGGGTTTGTTTATGCAGGAACGAATAGCGGCGTTTTTCGATCTACAGATAATGGCACAAGCTGGAATCCAGTCAATAACGGTTTGACTAATACACACGTGTACACTCTTAAGGCTAAGCTGCCCATTAGCAAAGGAGGAATCGTAGACCTCTTTGCAGGGACCGATGGCGGTGGTGTTTTTCTTTCGACTAACAATGGTACAAACTGGACCGGAGTAAATACAGGATTAATGGACACACATATTCGTGTACTCACGCTCGATGGATCAGGGAATCTCGTTGCCGGGACTGCCGGCAGCGGCGTTTGGTTCCGGCCTCTATCAGATATGATTACAAGTGTTAATGAACAGGATCGAATGTTACCACGAGGATATTCCCTCGATCAGAACTATCCGAACCCGTTTAATCCAACGACAGCAATCACATTTTCTGTAGCGACGTATAGCCATACGTCCCTGAAAGTGTATGACATCCTGGGCCGCGAAGTGGCAACGCTGGTGAACGAACAGAAACCGGCGGGAACATATACACAGAAATGGAATGCGGAAAATTTCCCAAGCGGCGTGTATTTCTATCGTTTGCAAGCAGGCTCATTTACGGAAACAAAGAAACTTGTTCTATTAAAATAAGATGAATGAACGAATAAGAGTATTTCTTTTTAAAAATAGTATTTGAAAAACAGAAGAAGATATTCTGAAGAGCGGGAATCGAACAGATGAAATCTAACTATTCCGCTCAATAACAAAACGAACAAATTGAAGAAGAGATTGTTTCTCCGGTGAATCAGGAAAGGAGGAGAGACAAGCACGGGCATTCGCTGCAAACTCTTCAGCTTTTTGGAGTGAATACTCGATGCCGCCGTTCTTCCGGACAAAGTCGACTATCCATGAAACATCTTTTTGCTTCGCGCCCTTTTTTACGAATCGCAATGCTTGCTGTGCTTCATGCCGATCGCTTTGATGAAGCGAATAGATGAGCGGCAGTGTGAGTTTCTTTTCTTTAATATCACCGCCGGTTGGTTTGCCAAGAATGTTCTTTCGCCCAAGATAATCGAGCAGATCGTCCCGTATCTGGAATGTCAGTCCGACATTCTCACCGTACGCTTTCAATAAATTTCTTTTCTCTGGATCTTCCGTCGTACTTGCAGCACCAATATCCGTGCACGCTGAAAAGAGCGATGCCGTCTTATCGCTGATGATCTTGATATAGGTCTCTTCGTCAATATTCAGCTGCCGGCTTTTTTGAATTTGCAGCAATTCTCCTTCGCTCATGCGTTTCACTGCGAAAGATGTTGAATTTAAAAAGTAATAATCATGGTACTCCAGCGATAACAACAAGCCGCGTGAAAGGAGATAATCGCCCATCAGCACAGCCACTTTATTTTTCCAGACAGCGTTGATGGAAGCAAAACCTCGGCGTGTATCGGCATCGTCGACGACATCATCGTGAACAAGTGTAGCGGAATGCAGAAGCTCGATGAGGGTAGCAGCGCGGTAGGTGCTGTCATTGACCTCGCCGCATAACTTTGCACTGAGCATCACCAGCAAAGGACGAACGCGTTTTCCCTTCTGGCGAAGGATGTAGCGCGTAACGAGATACACCAGAGCAACCTGAGACCGCATCGCTTCTCGAAAAACGCTATCGAACTTCTTGAGTTCTTGCGTGACCGGCTCGCGAATACTATCGAGTGAACTCTCTGACGGATGAAATATACTCATGCGGCATCCTCAGGGGAAGACGCTGTCTTCTTTTGTGAATACTTCGAGATGAAAATGCTGACCTCATATAAAAGGTACATCGGCAGAGCGAGAAGAGTTTGCGTTACCATATCAGGAGTCGGTGTAACGACTGCAGCAATAATAAAGATGACAACAATGGCGTGACGACGGTACTTGCGCATGAAGCCGGGAGACAGTATTCCCATCTTGGATAAAAAATAAGAGATCATGGGAAGTTCAAAAACGAGTCCGGCACCAAGCAATAATGTAAGCATAAAGCTCACGTATTGATCGAGAGCAATATTCATGTCGATATTCTGCGTACCAAACGAAGCAAAGAAAGCAAGTGCCCCGGGTAATAAAATATAATATCCGAATACTACGCCGGTAAAAAAACAAAACGATGTGAAGAAGACAATACGCGAGATGTAACGGCGCTCTTTTGGGAGCAATCCGGGAGCGACAAATGTCCAAAGACAGTAAATGGTATACGGCATGCTGAGAATGATTCCGCATATCAGTACAGCTTCCATATACAGCATCACAATACCGTAGGGCGAAAGCACTTGTACCTTTACGCCCACTGACCGAAGCGGATGCAACAGTACATTTTGAACAATGAAGTCAGCGAAGAAGACACAAAGGATTGTCCCGACAAGAATTCCTATAAGCGCTTTAATGATTTTTGAACGAAGTTCGTCGAGGTGTTCCAGAAAAGACATTTCCTTTTGGCTGGGAGATTTTTCAGCCGATTGGAATATCTTACCAAGAATGGCTTTGGTAATGCTCATCAAGTACCACTATATCAGTTCGGGGTACAACGGAAATTTTGCACAGAGTGTCTTTACATCTTCGCTTACTTGCTTCAGTACTTTTTCATCCGTTCGGTTGCTCAGCACACGATCGATGAGACCAGCGATGATTTCCATTTCCGGTTCTTTCAGTCCGCGCGTTGTAACAGCAGGCGTACCAACGCGAATACCGCTGGTGATGAGCGGCGATTTGTCGTCAAATGGCACGGCATTTTTATTCACCGTAATCCCTGCAAGATCCAGCGCTTCCTGGGAATCCTTACCGGTGAGATTTTTATTTCGTAAGTCGATCAACATGAGATGATTGTCTGTCCCGCCGGAAATAATATTGTATCCGTGCTTTACTAATGCCGCCGAGAGAGCATGAGCGTTCTTGATGATTTGTTCTGCATAGGCGCGGTATTCCGGCAGAAGATTTTCACCGAAGGCAACTGCTTTTGCAGCTATCACGTGCATGAGTGCGCCGCCTTGAACACCGGGAATAACCATCGAATCAATTAATTCCGACATCATTTTCTTGCGGCCGGATTTTGGTGCTACCTGTCCAAATGGATTCTCGTAATCCTTGCCGATAAGAATGAGTCCGCCACGAGGACCTCGGAGCGTCTTATGAGTTGTCGATGAAACGACGTGACAATAAGGAAGCGGATCGTTGTGTAATTTTGCCGCGATCAATCCTGCTGGATGTGCAATATCGGCAAAGAGGAATGCGCCAACCTTGTCTGCAATTTCGCGGAACGCTTTATAATCGATGTTGCGCGAATAGGCACTAGCTCCAACTGTAATCATCTTAGGCTTCACGCGCTTTGCTGTTTCTTCTACATCGTTGTAATCGATGCGGCCGGTATCCTTCGAAATGCCATAGGCTGTAAAACGATACAATTGTCCGGAAAAGTTCACCGGAGATCCATGCGTCAAGTGGCCTCCATGAGAAAGATTCATACCCAGAACAGAGTCGCCAGGTTTGATGAAAGAGAAATAAACTGCCATGTTCGCTTGCGAACCGGAATGCGGCTGCACGTTGACATATTCAGCGCCGAATAATTTTTTTGCACGATCGCGTGCTAGATTTTCGGCAATGTCGACAAATTCGCAGCCCCCATAATAACGCTTCGCAGGATATCCTTCCGCATATTTGTTCGTCAGAGCGCTTCCCATTGCTTCCAGTACGGCAAGGCTCACGAAGTTCTCGGAAGCGATAAGTTCCAGTTTGGTGTTTTGTCTATGAACTTCGCTTTGAATGGCGGCATAGACTTCTGAATCGGCGTTCTTAAGGTTTTTCATGGGAAAATTATTAATAGAGAGTGATGAACATTTTAGTGGATTCTAGAGATCTGTCAACGAGTGAATCTTTTCTATGCGGCACATGTGTCGCTCGCCGCCGCTAAAAGGAGTTGAGAGAAACGTTTTCACAATTTCTGTTGCTGTTTCCCAGCTAATGATGCGTGCCCCAAAACAGAGAATATTGGCATCATTATGTTCGCGTGAAAGTTTTGCAGAGGCAGGGGATTCACAGGCAGCAGCTCGGATTCCTTTATGTTTGTTGGCGACGATTGACATGCCAATTCCCGTTCCACAGATGAGAATCCCTTGCAGGCATTTTCCGGATGCGACCGCCTTCGAAACAATATGCGCAACATCTGGATAATCAATGGGGTCTGGAGAAGTAGTACCAAAATCCTGGTACGGCTTTCCGATTTCATCCAGAAGCTTTTTCACTCGCTCTTTATATTCAAACCCTGCATGATCACTGCCGATAGCTATCATAGAATTTACTCTTCATCAAATTTGAGAAACCAAAGTTCACTTGCTGATACGGCAACAGAAAGACGAACGATTATGTCTTTCTGTAAATTATTATCGGTCGTACCGCGCAACCCAACCTGCAAACCGATATTGATCCAAGACTCAGGCCCCATAGGAAGTCCGACACCGCCGCTCATTAAAACCTCGTTGATTCCCACACCGTTGATTTGGTAATAGGTGGAATTATACGCAAATCCGGCACGGTAAAATATTCGTTTCCAATAGGTGTCTGCTCCTTTTTCAGGTATTGCCTCGAAACCGATACTCGTACGGTAAGAATTCCGAAGTGAAACTGGATCCAAAGCAAAAGGCTTGAGGTTTCCCCAATTTTCAAATACAAAGTCGCCGAGGAATCTGTACCGGTTTTGATATAAATAAGAGAGTCCAAACCCTGCGGAAAGGGGAATGTCGTCAGTTCCATTTTGATTAGTTGTGTCGCCTTCTGAATAAATCCTCTCAATATTCGCGTCGAGCGAACTTGCAGTCGTCAGAGTCAACCCAAGAGACAAATTATGCAGCGAGGGAAGACCGAGGAGTTGGTCTATGCCTTCATAAATTGCTCCCAATGTGAATGTGAAACCGGAATAATAAATAGTGCGATCAAAAGTAGTGCTGGTGTAATAGCTGCTATCAAAACTGGATGTTTGATATTGACGTGTACTGCCATACATATAATTCAAACGGGCGCCAAGATGTAATGTGTTTAGCGGTGATCCGGAAAGTCCAAGTCCTAGATAGGAGAGTCCGCCGCTGCCGTAGAAAGTTTGATGTTGAACGGATCCGGATAGGGTGTCAAAGTTGGAAGAGCTAATCGCATAATTCACCTTGCTATACGGAGTGGCTTCTATCGACATAACAATGCCATTCTCTTGAGATATTGGAAACGCAAAGGCAAGACCTTGCAATCCGCCTGTGGAATAGAATGAAGAGCCACTGCTATCTTTCGAGGAAAAGCCGTCGTATTCAAATCCGGCAGAAAATCTTGTAAAACTAATACGACTCATACCGGCGGGATTCAAAAGGTTTATGCTTCCATCATCCACAAGAGCTATGCCTGTTCCTCCCATTGCATAGATTTGACTGTCGCCATAGCGGAGTATGTCTCCAAATCCATACCGTGAGTAAGATGATCCACCTGCATGGACGATGAGGGGGAAAAGAACGGTGAAGATTGTCAGAGTAACTTTAATTCGGAAATAGTTCATAGTCAAAGACTGTTTCAACGTTTGACAGAATACGTGATGATAATTCGTGGTCTAAGTTTTATATCGGCGGCGGCTTCGCTAAAAATCGTAAATAAATCAAAGGAATCACTCTCGAAATAGCCGCATAACGCAACCTTTCGCGCTGATGAATTGTTCAACCAACGCGTGGCGAGCCCTGCTGATTCAAATGAATACATGACATGACCGGAACTATCTGCCGAACGCTGGCTCAACGCAGAAAACGATCCATCAGATATACTGTCTGTTGCTACGGAGAGTGCATAGAGTGAATCATGCAAAAATGGAGTAGGGAAGAAATTGAATTGAGGCGAGGATTTGCTCGCATTTAATGTTACTTGAAGGACCGCCCGATGAATAGAAACAGGCCATGTCGTCAAGATGCGGTCAAACGAGATAAGTCCTCGATAGGAAATGCCGCTTTGGACATAAATCAAATTGTTATCTGTGATGAGACTTGCACGATCAATTGTAGAAACGTATTTAGAACTGCTGACTTTGTGAACATACGTATTTGGACCGTAGGCTCCATTATAATTAACATAAAGCGTAGGTTGATAGGATGTATCCGATGCGTAATACGAATAAAATCCTCTGATCACATTTGAGGATGATGGGTCCGGACTAAGGATAATCCCATCATTCAAATGCATGGTGTCTGAATTTGTGGAGAACCAATCGCGTAGCATACTAGTGTCTGGAATTTCAATCGTAACCCAATCAGTGTCGCCTGCTTGAATCGTGGAGGAATATTTAGTACCGATATCGTAATAATAATTGTAAGGTGCCTGAGCAACAGTATTGAGACTAAGCGAATCATAGGTAAGTGAGTCGCCTGCCCAACTTGCTCGTGCACGATACGCATTAAAGGGCAAAACAGACATCGACTGGCCAAAATGATAAACTGATTTTAATAGAATCGTGCCGCTGGTAATCGTTACGCCAATCATTGAGTCGGGCCATGAACTAAATTTCAAGCATGCCCAAGCTTGACATGTTTGATATTTGCCGAGCATGAATCGGTCAATCGTTGAAGTGTACAAAAGATTTGGGAGAGAGGAATGACCTGTGGCATAGAACGTATCAACTTGAACTGTACCAAGGTATCCTACCGGTTGTGTCGCGGCTCCAACTGAATCAGGGGCATCATTACATCCAAAGGATAAACACAGCATTGTTCCTATGCAGAAGAGGGGGAAAAAACGGGATGACTTCAAAATTCGATATCCTTTAATCTTTTTCAAGTAATGTGAGATGAGAAAGCGAATAAATTATTCTAGTACCATTGTGCACAGGCTTCTGGTGGCTGCCGTACAAAAACAAACACAACACGGAGGAGTCAATGAAAAGCCATTTCTCTGTCAGGAACAAGTACTGTTGCTGCTGATAGTGCCGTCGTGATTGCAAACAATTCCAGTATCATCCAGTGCTATGCGTTATGCCTCAAAAGTTCTTTATATAAATTGATGTACTTCCGTGCAGAATTTTCCCATGAAAAATCTTGTATCATGCCATTTCGCATGAGCCGCTTCCATTCTTCGGGTTGTTGAAAGACCTTCAGTGCACGCTGAATGACTTTCATCAATTCCTTCGAATCGTACTTTTCAAACTTGAAACCGGTTCCCTTTCCGTTTCCTGTGTAATCTTCTACTGTATCATCTAACCCACCTGTCGCACGAACAATAGGAACCGTACCATAGCGCATACTGTACATCTGATTGAGACCACACGGTTCGTACTTAGACGGCATAAGGAACATATCCGTTCCAGCTTCGATCAAATGTGCAATTTCATTGTCGTACCCTATAACCACTGCAATGCGTTTGGAATGTTTCTTTTGAATAGCTTCGATTTTTTTTTCGTATTCTCTTTCACCTGCTACCAGCATCACGAATTGTAAGTCAAGCCGAATAATATCCTCAATAATTTCAAAGACCAGGTCGAATCCCTTCTGATCTGCAAGACGACTGATCATTCCAATCACCGGGCGGTTCTCAGAAAATTCCAATCCGAATTTTGTGAGCAACGCTCGTTTATTATCTACCTTTGCTTCAATGGATTTTACATCATATTTTCGGAAAGAGAATTCATCTGTGGCAGGATTCCAGATTTGATAATCGATACCATTGAGAATTCCATGCAGGTCTTTTCGCCGGGTCGAAAGAAGTCCGTTGAGCCCGGCACCAATTTCGGGAGATGTACAGATTTCATCGGCATATTTCTCGCTTACAGTCGTTATAGCGTCGGAGAAAAACAATCCAGTCTTGAGGAAGTTGAAGTTTCCGTACGCTTCTACACCGTTGGAACGAAACAACTCTTCAGGCAAATTTGATTTAGCAAAGGACTCCTTGGAAAATGCACCCTGATATCCCATGTTATGAATCGTGAAAACCGTTTTCATCGATTTGAAGAACGGATCAGTCAAGAACATCGTTTTGAGATAGGCAGGGATAAGTCCTGTCTGCCAATCGTTGCAATGGATGATGTCCGGCTGCCAACCAAGCCGCTTCAAGGTCTCTATGACACCACGGCAGAAGAAAATGAACCGTTCATCATTATCCTTATAATCTTTTTTCGTTGTCGGACTTTGGTAAATGCCATCGCGGTCAAAGTAATTTGTATTATCGAGAAAATAGACTTGAACTTTTTCTTTTAAATTATTGATAAATGATGATTTTACGTTCCCAAGTTCGGTCAAACTGCCGACCGGAATGGGGATTCCATGGAGACGGATGATATCGTGTAATCTGAACTTTCGCTCGCCGATAAATCGATATCGCGGCATCATAATGCGGATTTCATGCCCGAGATCTTTGACTGCCTTCGGAAGAGCACTGGAAACATCGGCAAGCCCGCCGGTTTTAGCGAAAGGTTCTACTTCGCTCGAAACAAAAAGAATGTTGAGTGGTCTTGACATATCACCTGATAGAGGATAAATTCATTTGCAAAGCTAATTTACCCAAATGTTGCCACAACTGCAAAACAATTCTTGGAATATCAGCGATATGATGTAAGTTTTCTTCAACCGCTCTTTTTCTGTGATATATTCCAATTTTACTTGCTTGACAATCTTCATTTCATTCATTAACTTACCATAAGTTCATGACATGCTGTTCTATTAATGGAGAGTATATCGAAGGCTTGATAAAGGTTCATTCCTAAAGTGTCGTAGGGTAAAAAGTTAGGAATTGTATTTGCCGTAGGAACCTTTTTCAAGTTCGGCTGAGACTCTCTTAATACATGTTTAGCCGAACGAGAAGACCATTATTTCTCGGTCGGCTTTTTTTATGAAAAAAACTATTGCCATATTTTCCTTGATCTTTGTCGGAACTTTGACCGGCATTGCTCAACCGATGACAGATATACGCATCGTGAGCGAAGATCAACATTCTGTAGTTCTTGAGTTTACACCGCACATTCAAGCTGAACGTGTTTCTGGAAAACAGGGCACTATCTTTACTCGATTTCGGTTCTTCGAAAGTCAAATAGCATACGATTTAACAGGCAGAACCGATTTTATCCGGGCTGTTCTTTTGCTCCTTCCGTCTCCACAGTATTCGCTTCAAGTCTTAGCAAGTGAATATCAAATCAGAGATACGGTCAAGCTCCTGCCTAAGCCAACGAGGAAGGCGCTCAAGAGTTTCGGCGTCAGCGAAAGCTATGATGATACGAGTTTTGCTCGAACAGCACTAGCACCGGGACAAAACGTTCTCGCCGAGCTTATTCATGTTGGGCAAACGAGCATAGGATGCGTTGGAACTCTTCTCTTGCACCCTGTTCAGGCGATTGACAAAGAGAAGGTCAAGATTTATTCGCGCATTGTTGTTCGGCTTAATTTTACAAACGCTTTTCCTGCCGGTTTGAGTTCTTCTTGTCTGCTGAGGGGCGAGTTGCCACAAAAAGCTCAATTAGCAAAAATGGCAAAAGTAAGTTCCCGGCAATCTGTAAATGAAGATTCTCCGCTTGCGCAAGGCGAATGGTATCGCATAGAAGTATCAGATACTTCAACCGGCATGTATAAATTGGATTATAATTACTTCCGCAGTCTGAATATATCGATAAGCGATATCAACTCCATCAGAATATACGGAAATGGAGGCTTGGCAATTCCGGATGATAATACGAGCCCGCGGCCAAACACGTTGTTGGAAATTCCGCGGTTGGTGGTAGACCAAAACAATAATGGAATTTTCGATCCAGAAGATTATGTAATCTTTTACGGCAGGGGAGTGAGAGGTTGGCACTATAACGGAGGCAATACTTTTCAGCATTATATTAATCCGTACACAGAAAAAAATTATTACTTTTTTACAATTACGCAAGGCCACGGCAAGCAGATGGATACACTTTCTGCTTCAGCCATTTCTCCATCAGCACTCCAACCGACAAATTTTCAGGAAAAATTATTCGTTGAAGAAGAAAAGCATAATCTCCAGAATTCGGGGCGTCTATGGGTTGGGAAATTATTTACGGATATTGATAATAGTGACACATATAATAATTCGCTGCCGGGATTGGTTGCAACATCTCCAGTTACATATCAGTTCAAATTTTTGCACAGATCTGCAACATTAGATTATGCGGATATCTTTGAGAGTGGCCAACATCTCGGATCTATAGCGATGAGTAGCACCCCCATGGGCCCATACGATTATAGTTACGCTACGGAACATCTTTTTAGTGCAACGCAGACAGGTGGAATATCTAATAGTACCAGTAGTGTAAAAATTCAAGTGACCAGCAATAATACGGACGCGGATACATGGTTGGATTGGATGGAAATATATTATCATCGAAGGTTTGAAGCTGTCAACGACGTTCTTATCTTTACAACGCCCGATCTCGAAGGATTGGTCCAGTATGATATTAGTAATTTTTCGAGTGATATCCGGGCATTTGATGTTACCGATCATAGTAATGTGAAAGAATTAAAATATTATTCCGCTGATTCCACAGTATGCACAATCCAGCTTCAGCAGACAGGCGGATCCGTTCGTGAAATCGCAGTGGTCGGTACAACTGGATTTAAAATCCCTGCAACAACGACAAAAATTGAAAACACGATAAATCTGCATAATGTTCAATCACAGTATGATTTCATAATTATTTCTCCAACGGAATTTTTATCAGCAGCGAATCTCTTAAAGGCACATCGTGAATCTCACGATAGTCTTCGAACTCTCGTTGTGGATATCAATCAAATCTATAGCGAATTTTCAGGCGGTATTCCAGACATTCTTGCAATACGAGAATTCTTGAGATATACTCAAGCGAATTGGCAGAGTCCTTTTCCGAAATATGTCCTCCTATTTGGTTGGGGATATTTCGACTATAAGAATATTAGCTCAAATCAACGTAATTGGATTCCTCCATACGAAACAGAAGAATCCCTTGATAAAACTAATTCAAGTTATGCAACTGATGATGAATTTATTCTTTTAGATTCACTAAAATCTGTCTATTCTGCAGCAATAGGACGTCTTCCTGCTCGCAGTGTCCAAGAGGCATCTGTGTTGGTCAATAAAATTATTTCGTATGAGACGACTGCTCCTGTTGATCAGTGGCGAAATAGTTTTACATTTGTCGCTGACGATGGAATAACTTCAGATCCAAACGATCCGGATGATGGAACTATGTTTACGGATCCGACCGAAGCACTTGCCGAAAGCAATGCTGCTAAAAGTTATGAAAAGAAAAAAATTTACATAGTCGAATACCCAACTGTGAACAGCGCTTTAGGTCGCAGGAAACCCAATGCAAATACGGCGATTGTTGATGCAATAAATCAGGGTACACTTTATACAAATTTCATCGGTCACGGGAATGATAAACAATGGACGCATGAAGATATTTTCGATCGAGACAGTGATCTGCCGAAACTAAGCAATCAGAATAATTTAACTTTCGTTGTTGCAGCATCATGCGAATTTAGCTTGTATGATGATCCAAGCATACTCAGTACGGGCGAACAACTTGTAACCATGGAGCAAGGGGGAGCGATTGGGACTTTCGGAGCAGCGCGTAAAGTCTATAATACCCCCAATGTTGCGCTCAATACAAGTTTTTTTTCCTATCTGCTAACAAAGGATAGTACCGGAAGAAATCCAAGATTAGGGGATGCGGTACAACTTGCAAAATCTGATAACTCTGATGCAATGAATACTCAAAAATTTCACCTATTCGGCGATCCGACACTTCGACTTCTCATACCGAAGAACGTTGCATCGGTTGATAGCGTGAATGGGAGATCAACATCGAGTATGGTTGCAATAAAATCCTTGGGGCACGTACCTATTCAAGGTGCAATGAGACTGAAGAATGGGACACCAATAACATCATTCCAAGGGAAAGGTACACTCCAGGTTTTCGATTCGCAAAGAGAAGTTCACATCGTAGAAGGAATTGGAGATTTTCGATTTAAGGAAAACGGCGGTTTGCTCTTTCGCGGTGGTGTATCTATTAATAATGGGCAATTTGAAATGACTATTCCTATACCCAAAGATGTGACGTTCGGGAATCAATCGCGAATTTCGATGTACGCATGGAATGACGAGACCGATGGAGCGGGATATACTGAAAATGTAATGATCAATGGAATCGATTCAACCGCAGCAATTGATACGGTCGGACCGCAAATTTCGATATATCTCAATGATCTTAATTTTCGTACTGGAGATGTTGTAAAAAGCAATCCAGTCTTGATCGTTCGATTACATGATGAAAGTGGTATCAACACGTCGACGGCTGGCGTAGGGCATCAATTATCGGCAACGATCAGCAACCCGGAGCGGACTTTTGATCTTTCGAATTATTATCAAAGTGATATTGACACATATAAATCAGGTGAAGTAAGCCATCTTTTAGGCGATCTCATAGGCGGCGATCTCAGTGAGGGCAAATATACATTGAGCATAAAAGCATGGGATGTTCAGAACAATTCATCAGAGGCAGAAACAAATTTTGAGGTCTCTATTGCCGATGATCTCACAATGTTGAATGTGGTGAATTATCCCAATCCATTCTCGAATTCCACGACCTTTACCTTCCAGCGTAATGGAATCGATCCGATCGATGTAGAGATAAGAATATTTTCAATCGCGGGCAGACTTATCGGGAAAATGGCCGTCCAAAATATCACGGATCGTTCTGTAAGAATTCCATGGGATGGAAGGGATAATGATGGAGATCGTCTTGCCAATGGCGTCTACTTGTATAAACTGATTGCACGTAGTCAAAATGGGCAACACACAAACGAAACCATCGGCAAGCTCGCTGTTGTGCGCTGAAATGATAATGTAGCGTTCAGAATATTGAAAAAGGATGTTCTCTAAGTAGAATCTCAAAATACATTCAAGTATATTCTAGAAAATGCAAAGGTACTCAACACTTACAGTCTGGAGGTTACATATATGATGAAGAAAATTATTGTCGTTCTGTTTGTATTCGGATTATTTTTCTCGAATATTGCCCGAGCTCAAACGACACAAACGACAGCAGTCCCATTTTTGCTCATAGCACCGGATTCGCGTTCAGGTGGGATGGGTGAGACAGGCGTGTCGATACCGGATAATGTATGGGCTGTATATTGGAATCCTGCAGGCCTCGCATTCCAAAATGGCTCTGAACTTGGAATGACCCATACAAACTGGCTTCCCGGCTTAGGATTATCTGATATTTGGATTGCTCATGCAGCATATAAACAGCCTGTCGAAGAATTGGATGGAGTTGTCGGCGGTCAACTTACATATCTCAACCTTGGCCAATTTAATAGAACGAATCCTACAGGTCCGGAAATCGTAGGAACATTTACAGGATATGAACTTGCTATTTCGGCAACTTACGGCACAAAGCTCAGCGAACAACTCGGAATTGGTACCAGCATCAGAATTATTTATTCACATCTTGCAGATCAAGGAGCCGGAAATGAAGTGGGAAGCGGAACATCAACAGGATTTTGTTTCGATCTCGGATTGTTATACCGGCCGCTTTTTCTTGAAAAGAGCCTGAGTTTTGGAGCGAGTCTGACCAATATTGGTCCAAATATGTCATACGTCGACAGGGCACAAGCAGATCCTCTTCCCATGAATCTTCGGCTTGGCATCGCATATAAGGTCCTTCAAAGTGAATATAATAATCTGACAGTTAACATTGAAGTGAGTCGATTACTGGTGGCAAGATGGGGTGCGAACTCCGACGAATTCTATAAGGCTTTCTTTACGACATGGACGCAGGGAAATATCAGTGAACAAATACGACGATTCGATTCTGGATTAGGAATGGAATATTGGTACGGTTCGCCGAAATTGGTTGCACTTCGCGCTGGATATTTTTATGAAGATCCTCGAGAAGGCAATCGAAAGTTTATGACCTTTGGCGCAGGTATCAGATATGATCTTTATGGCTTCGATTTTGGATACATTAGTACTATTCAAGGACAAGAACCACTTGATGGAACGTTACGCCTCACGCTATCGATGGGCTGGGGTGGTACAGGACAGTAAGTTTCTTAAAAACTTGACGTTATTTAAATCGATATATAGAATATGAGATTTTTGTAGGGTAGTCTTTTTAAAATATCCCGGACAGCGGATATAAATTATACATGCGATTCTTTTGACAAAGTGAGATCCTAAGAAGTAATGGAATTTTCAATTCTTGGGATTTCAACCAACACACTATTTTGCATAACTTGAATTAGGAAATATAGGAGTCTCTGTGACACGTGTTTGGGCTATGAGTGCGTTTTTTCTTTTGAGTTCTTTATCGTATGGGCAAACACGAATGAAAGTATCTCATCTCCTGCGCAAGGCTATGGCTCCTCTTCAAGTTCAGTTAACTCAATCGACTCCGATTGACACTATTCGTATACTCGCCATTATGGTCGAATTCCAGAAGGATAACGATGAACAGACGACCGGAGACGGCACGTTCCAGCTCACAGGTTCTCCGGCACAGATTGATCCGCCTCCGCACGATTCAGTATATTTCAGAAATAAAATTCGATTTGTCGAAAATTATTTCCATAAGGTTTCGAATGGAATTTTAACAGTAAGTGGTTCTATTATTTCTCAGAAGATCGTGCTTCCGAAACTGATGGCAGCGTACTCACCGCCAACAACAGGGACCGATAATAGAAAACTTACTGAACTTGCAGTTGAAAGCTGGCACATAGCAGATTCACTTCATCCGGAAATTGATTTTTCAAAGTACAATGTATTTGTTGTTTTTCATGCAGGAGCGGGACGTGATATTGACTTAGTAAGTTCGCTTGGGTATAATCCTACACCCTATGATATACCTTCACTTTATCTTGATTCCACGACTCTTGCAACTACATTGGGTTCGTTTTCTGGGATTCCAGTTCATGGAAATTTCAACATCACGAATACGATCATTCTCCCGGAAACCGAGTCTCGTGATATATCCGGCACACTTTTTCAACTGAGCATAAATGGCTTGTTTGCAGCTTCTCTCGGCAGTTATTTAGAATTACCGGATTTGTTTAATACAACGAACGGTCAATCGGGTATCGGACAATTTGGGTTGATGGATGGTGCAAGTATTTTTGCATACAGCGGACTCTTTCCTCCAGAACCAAGCGCATGGGAAAAAATTTATTTAGGATGGGTCGTCCCAAAATCGGTCGAAAGTTCGAACGAAACACTTTCACTGCCGGCGGTAGGATTGACAAGCACAGGTCAAGATATCATTTATAAAATACCCATAAGCCAATCGGAATATTTTCTTCTCGAAAACCGCAATCGAGATCCCGAAGGAAATGGTCAGAAATTAACAATTGTTAAAAATGGCATTGACACATCTCTCTATTTCAGAAAAGATACAGCAGGCTTTCAGTATTATGATGTAAGCGGAATCGTTGGTTCAGTTGTAGATGTGAGTGACTTCGATTGGGCAGTGATAGGCGATATGACGGATGGAACCGGGAAATATGACGGCGGAGGAATTCTGATTTGGCATATAGACGAGAATATTATTCAAGCAGGATTGAAATCAAACACGGTGAATGCTGATATCGACCATCGCGGGGTAGAATTAATGGAAGCTGATGGTTCAAAAGATATTGGACAAAGCTATGGATCAATGGATGCAGGTTACGGAACTGAGAATGGAAGTCCGCTCGATTGCTGGTTCTCTGGTAATTCTGCTATCCTCTATAAAAATATCTTTGACGGAAATTCCTTCCCCAATAGCAACAGCCATTCCGGAGCTGCGAGTTTAATTACGATCAGGGATTTCAGTGCACGCTCACCGAATATGACAGCAACGGTTGTCATAGGAAGTTCTGTTCTCAAGCGGGACACAGCATTATCCCGTACGCTCGCTTATGCGACCACGTACCCCACATCGACAAAAAACCATCATCTCTATCTGCCGCTCAATGACAGCATCTTTGCGTTCCAGAGCAATGGAAGAAGTTTGACAAATGACGCATCAGGTCTATTCTCCGGTAATAAAAGCAGCTTTGGCGTTGCTGTATATGAGCAAACGGGAAGCGAAATTGCGGCAAGTGTTCAGGATAGTGTGTTAAGTATTTTCCGGCTTGCCTCTCCCAATGTGCAGGGCGCATATAATTCTCTTACCAGCATAACAAAAACCATCTCTTCTCGATTTACAACATCTCCATGTTTCCTCGATACATCGATACTTGTTGGAACGGAATCCGGGATGCTCTACCGTCTTAATTCATATGGAGATACGCTTTCAACACGATCTATCGGAAGCAATTCAGTTTCCTCTATCGCACTTTTACCTGTATCCTCAACAGCAATAGAATATTTTTTTATCGCAGGCAATCGGATGTTCAGCGAAACATCATTCATTGACCTGCCTTCCTCATCAAATACTTGGATGCTTGCTGCGGCAGCCTCACCCAAAGGGAACTTTGTCGTCGCAGCAGAAAAGAATGGAACCAAAGTTGTTTCTTTTGATCGATCCTTATCTCAGAAGCTCTTCGAAGTGAGTGTGCCTGATTCTGCTCTCCAAGAGCTTGCCATAGCAGATATCGATGGAGATGGTGAAAAAGATGTGATCGTCCAATCTGCAACTCATCTATCGGTTTTGAGCAGGGTGGGTGTTGTACTCGATGGTTTTCCGATTCAAGTGAGAGGTGCTAATGAATTTACCGGTACTCCTTTGATCGTGGATTTTGACGGAGACGGTAAACTCGAAATCATTGCATTCACGAATGACGGCGAGATGTGGGTGTACAATCGAAATGGGAAATTACTGACGGGTTTCCCGATTCAAGCGACCTCTCCTGGAAAATCATTTCCTCTTGCTTATATGGATTCTTCGAACACAGGAGGAGTCGTTGTCCTTTCAGAAGACGGTTCGCTCGATGCGTTTCTCACTTCAACGACATTTACTGCGAATTCCTTGGCATGGTGGCAGCATCTTGGCGACGACAGACACAGCAATGCAGAGTGGACTCAGACAACATCGCATCCTCTCTCTCCCGAATTTTTGCCAAAGTCGCGCGTCTATAACTGGCCCAATCCTGTCTATGGCCGTTCTACACAAATTCGATACTATACTTCCGAAGATGCAAACATCACCGTTACCATTCTCGACCTTTCCGGTGTGAAAATAACGGAATTGAAGGGAAGGGGAACCGCGGGAATGGATAGTGAGATTTCCTGGGATGTTTCAAAAATACAAAGCGGCGTTTATCTTGCGCGTGTCGAAGCCCAAGGTATCACTCAAAATGATGTAAAGATTATCAAAATTGCTGTCGTAAAGTAAGATGAAATGTTGACGGCAAGAGACGAATCCGATGTTGTGGTGAGGGAGCTTGAAGCATAATTTGTTATTGATACTGATTCTTTTATGTATGGCGTCATCCATTGTCCTTGCCCAGGAAGATTTTTATCATCCCGAACTGGAATGGCAGACCATTGAGACAAAACATTTTCTTGTTCATTTTCATCAAGGGACAGAACGAACAGCGCGGGAAGTTGCAAAAGTTGCCGAGAGTGTGTATGGGCCGATTACAACGATGTACGGACATGAACCTGATTCACGGGTCAATTTTGTTATTGCTGACTATGATGATTATTCCAATGGCGGCACAGATTTCATCAATAATAGAATTGTGATCTGGGCGTCCGCAATGGATTTTGAATTGCGGGGGACACATCCATGGTTATGGAATGTCGTCACACACGAATTCACGCATATCGTTCAGATCCAAACAGCGCTGAAATTTGGCAGGAAAGTCCCCGGCATTTATCTCCAGTGGCTCGGCTATGAAACAGAGCGGCGTCCTGATGTGCTGTATGGATATCCCAATGTCATTGTCTCGTATCCATTTTCAGGTTATCTCGTACCAGCCTGGTTTGCAGAAGGAACCGCGCAGTACAATAATCCTTCATTTCAATATGACAGATGGGACACCCACCGTGATATGATTTTACGGATGTACATGATTGATGGAAATCCGCTCTCATGGGAAGAAATGGGATACTTTGAAAAGTCATCATTGGGAAGTGAGTCGGTTTATAATGCAGGTTTTTCACTCGTCGGATATATTGCTCAACACTATGGTGTAGAAAAACTTAAGGAAATATCAAGGCAGCTTGCAGCACCGTTCCGCTTGACTATGGATGGAGCCATCGAAGCATCATTGGGAATAACAGGCAAAGAGCTCTACGAAGAATGGAAGAAAGCAAAAATAATTCAGTACAAGTCCTTTGCGGATTCTTTGCATTCGATGCGCACGAAGGAGGAAATTATCGAGAACGAAGGATTCTGGAATTTCTATCCTGTCTTTTCACCGGACGGTGCTTCGATTGCGTATATTTCGAATAAAGGCATGGATTATTCTTCTTTAACAAGTGTCTATCTCTATGATCGAACAACAAAGAAATCAAAAATGATTGTTCCGCAAGCGAATTCAACTCTTTCCTTTTCTCCAAACGGACAGAATATTTATTACGCACGAATCACGCGCAATAATCCGCACTGGTCTGCATACAGTGATCTCTTCAAGTACAATATTGCGACAGAAAAAGAGGAACGCTTAACGTATGGTCTGCGTGCATTTAACCCTAAGTTATCTTCTGACGGGGAAAAAATTGTCTATACGTTTGGAAGCAACGGGACACTGAATCTTGCTGTCTGTGATACGAATGGGAAAAAGATTTCTCAGCTAACACATTTTAGCAACGGCGAACAGGTCTACACTCCGGTGTGGTCGAATGACAGGAAGAAAATTGCATTCGGATATTCGGTGGAACATAATCAATCGGTGGCTCTCATCGATTCGAATGGAGAGAATTTTCAACTCTTGTCACACTCAGGCGATTGTCGAAATCCATTCTTCGCTTCAGATTCAATGCTGTATTATTCATGGGATAGAGGCGGAATATTTAATATTTACTCGCTCAATCTCAAAACGAATATTGAACAGCAGGTAACAACCGTTCTCGGAAGCGCTTTTCATCCAGCGCTTGATCAAAAAGGCAACATGGTATATATGACGTATACATCTTCAGGATATAAAATCGCTTTGGTCCATCACGACTCTAGCAGTACACTGGCCTCCGTATCAAATTATTCACCGGTGAATCGCTCACTTACTTTCGATCAACCTAAGAGGATGGATGACTCGAAAGCGGGTGCAATGTTTTTGTCGGCGAGCGGGAATCATACTCATAGTCAAGACACTGCAGCATATCCAGCGAGGTCCTACAGGTCTGTCTTCACAAGCATTTCATTAATACCGTTGCTCCGTTTTGATAATTACACACAAAGCAGTAATGTTCTGGATATGATTAAGCCGGGCTTGTACGTGAGTTCCTTAGAGATGCTCGATAAGATGGATCTTTTTGGCGGCGCTACCATAAACAGGGAATTGGAGCGAGATCTTTTTCTTATCATCGAGTATCGAGACCGGTTGCCGCTTCTTTACCAGCTCGGTTTGGAACCGGCTGCCACGCTTGAATTATACAATGTTACTCGAAAAAGGGAAAATGTGCCATTCACCCTCTATGTAGATAGTCTTCAAACATTTCATGCCGATTTAACATATAACCTTCTTGAATTTGATTTTTCTCTTTCGCAGAAAATATTTACAGAAAATTGCGATCTAAAAATAGGTTATACGTTGAGTCGCTACAGTCAGGATTTTGGGGATTGGCAATATCCATCGTTCAACGGCAACCCCCCGATCCCCATACCTGCTACAACTTCAACGTATTTTATAGGCAATACTTTTTCAGCGAAGTTTAAATATGACGGTATTTTGCACACCATAGACCAGGATATCAATCCGGTCGGAAGATTGTTCTCGTTGAAATATTCCTACGAGATAAACAAATTCAATCCACTGGATTCTATGACCATAAATTCAAATGGCCTCCCTGTTCCGATCTATACAGATTATAAATTTCATCGGCTCGAACTGAATTGGACCGAACACATTGCTCTTCCGCTCCATAAACAGACTCTCACACTGGGATTCAACGCGGCTGGCATTCTTGGCCATTCAGTCGATGAGTTTTTTGATTACTATGCGGGCGGATTTGTCGGAATGAAGGGATATCCCTTTTATGCAATCGGCGGCAACAAGACCGTAGCACTCAACGCGACATATCGATTTCCTCTTGAGACCGAACTTGATTTTCGAGTTCTGCAATTTTATTTTAAAAAACTCTATGGATCAGTGTTTTATGATATAGGAGATGCATGGTCGGGTGAAACGCCTTCCATAGATCAGTGGAAGCGGGATGTTGGCTTCGAACTTCGACTTGAGACATATTCCTTCTATGCATATCCTACACGTATTTTTTTCTCAGGCGCCTATGGCTTGGATCGGTTCTCATGGTATGTACGGGATATTACTACAACGACTGTACAGTATGGACACGAATGGCGCTTCTATTTAGGTGTGTTATTCGGATTTGAATTGAACGATATTCTTCCACGTCAATGTATGAGGTGAAAAATGAAATCCCGGCTGATGATAGTAGAAATCTGCGGCCTTTTTCTTTTGTGTATGAATATGCATGGACAATACAGAATTGATCCCACAGTTCAAAACAGCGGATGCTCACTAACAGGCAATTTGCAGTATGATTTGTCAACGGATATCAATGGCGTAATCAGTGCGGACAGTTCTGTTGCAGCACGTCCAGTAGTCTATAAGAGATTATACTCTCCCTTGAGAGCCGGATTATTCTCCGCTTTCATCCCGGGAGCAGGCCAGTGGTACACGAAAAGTTACTGGCAGAGCGCTGCGTTCTTTGGGACAGAAGTATTGATGTGGGTCCTTTATGCGACAAATGAAAAAAAAGGAAACGATCAAACAAATCTTTTTCAAAATTTTGCAGATCAAAACTGGTCGGTTGTGAGATATGCCGGTTGGATCAACGCTAACTTCGGTCAGGCAATACCTATCATTACAGATCCGAATCTTAAACCATGGCAATGTGTCAACTGGAATGATTTGAATGCTGCTGAGAATGCAATAGGCGGAAATTTGAATATTGGCGAGACAGGCTTTTCTCACCAACTTGCGCCGCATGGAGACCAGCAATATTATGAAATGATCGGGAAATATGCCCAGTTTGGCGGCGGCTGGAGTGATGCAGGCGGATTTACGAAAGAAGATGTACTTGGAAATAATGGAATAGGCAATGTAACACCTCAGTTTCTTGCCTACAGTAAAATGAGAGGCGATGCAAACAGTTTTTATAATATAGCTACTACCGTTTCCTATGTCATCGTTGCGAATCATCTGTTAAGCGCACTTGAGGCGGCTTGGAATGCATCGAAGTTGAATCATAGGATTAAATTGCATTGCCATATTGAATCGAGACAAATTTACGGAAACATGGTAGAGTTCGTTCCTACGCTTCATGTAGAGTATGAACTATAAAAAAGAACGTCGAAGAAGCAGCATAGCACTGCTCTCCCTGTAATACGCTTGATCGCTGCGGCAACTTGATTGATATATCTTTGTTTAATACATTGCTAAGAAATAATCGTATTGAGAGCTGCTCATGAACCTTGCATTGACGTTGCTATGTTCAACAATAACGGAAGTGACGGTAGTGGAATGAAGCGTCTATTTTCTCCATGGAGATCGGTCTATATACAATCCTTTCAGGGCGGCAAGAAATCAAAAGAATGCCTCTTCTGTAGAATCGCAAAAGAACACGATGATAAAAAGAATCTTATCGTGTGGCGCGGGAAAGAGTGTTTTGTTGTGATGAACAGATATCCGTACAACAACAGTCATGTAATGGTTGTGCCCTATATGCACACTTCATTGATGGGTAAACTGACGGATAAGACGAACTTAGAAGTTATGAAAACAGTTGCACGATGTATACAGGCACTGCATAAGAACAGCAAACCGGACGGATTTAATTTTGGTGCAAACGTAGGAAGAGCTGCGGGTGCGGGTATTGAAAAGCATGTACATTTTCATCTTGTCCCGCGCTGGAATGGAGATACAAATTTCTTCCCGGTACTGGCAGACGTAAAAGTTGTTTCAGAGGATATACAAAAAAATTGGTACATGCTTACATCATTTCTCAAACGTTGATCGTATATAAGACAGAAAAATGAAACATCGTACATTCGTTTCAACTATAGACTCAACACAAATCCGTTCTCATGTGCTCTTAGAATCTATTTTGGCGGAATGTGCATTGACGATTAATAGAGAGCGTATTTTTTCCTGACGCTTAACAGTATCGGTCTGGACATAAGTCCTGACCGCACTAAATTGAGACACTGTCCACCGATTTCACTTCTTTACTTTCTGTCAATTATTCCGTAAAGTTATTAATTATATGGTTGTTTTTGGAGTGATACCGGACTTCTGATAGCAAATTTTGAATGATTTTTGTTCACTCTTTACTGTTCACAGTTCACTTTTTAACTATTTACTTGTAATATTTTATCATGAAAATCTCCATTATTGGAACTGGTTATGTAGGTCTTGTGCAAGGCGCTTGTTTTGCAGACACTGGCAACAGCGTTATTTGCATGGATATTGATAAAAAGAAGATCCATGACCTCAAAAAAGGGATCATTCCGATCTATGAACCGGGCCTTGAGGAGGTCGTAAGGCGAAACGTGAAAGACGGGCGCCTGGTTTTTTCAACGAATTTGAAATTCGCGGTCGAGAAATCTCAAGTTATTTTTCTTTGTCTTCCAACCCCGCAATCGGAAGACGGCTCTGCCGACCTTACACATGTGATGGAAGTATCAAAGAGGATAGCAGATTATTTGAATGAAGCAAAAATCATTGTCAGTAAAAGTACAGTCCCGGTCGGTACAGTAGAAAAAATGAGACAAATATTTGAGAAAAGAGGGAAATACAACGTACAGGTCGTATCCAATCCTGAATTCTTCAAAGAGGGGTCGGCGCTTCAAGACTCCTTGAAGCCGGATCGTGTCATTATCGGGACAAGTGATAGGAAAACCACAGAAGTCATGGCTGAACTCTACGAACCTTTTGTCCGTACCGGTAATCCGATCATAATTATGGATGAAAAAAGCGCAGAATTGACAAAGTATGCAGCAAATTCATTTCTCGCAACAAAGATAACGTTTATGAACGATCTTGCAAACCTTTGTGAAAAAGTAGGTGCAGACATAGAATGTATACGGAAGGGAATCGGAAGCGACCCGCGCATCGGAAAGAATTTTTTGTTTGCAGGAATCGGATATGGCGGCTCGTGCTTTCCAAAGGATGTTAAGGCATTAGTCAAAACGTCAGGAATTCATGGACATACATTACGAATTCTTGAAATGGTTGACCGCATTAATGAAGATCAAAAGAAAGTGCTCTTGACAAAGCTTAAAAAGCACTTCGCAGGAAAACTAAAAGGGAAAACTATTGCGGTCTGGGGAATTGCATTCAAACCTCAGACTGATGATATTCGCGAAGCACCTTCATTGGTGATTATATCAAGCTTATTGAAAGAGGGAGTGATCGTGAAAGCACATGACCCGGTTGCGATGCCTCATGCAAAAAAAGTATACGGTTCTCGTGTGCAGTTTTGCAAGACGGCATACGCTGCATTGAAGGATGCGGACGCATTAGTCCTTCTGACGGAATGGAATGAATTCCGTAAATTAGATTTGCTCTTTATGAAGTCGTTCATGAAGACACCTGTTATTTTTGACGGAAGAAATATCTATGATTCCGACGAAGTACGAAATGCTGGATTTGTATATTATGGAATTGGCCGGAAGAGCAGTGAATAGAAAACAGGAAACAGGAAGAGATATGTTTGGATAAGAAATTTTTTAATAAAACACATTTTTAACTAACAACTAAGAACTAACGACTATTTACAATTCACAATTCACTCTTTACTATTCACTCTTAACCAATAACTAACAATTAACAACTATTTCCCATTTACAATTTACTGGTTGAATCATGAAAAAAGCTTTAGTATGCGGTGCAGGAGGTTTTATTGGCTGTCATCTCGTAAAGAAACTCAAAAAAGAAGGTTACTGGGTTCGCAGTGTCGATATTAAGCCGCATGAATGGTCGCCCAAGGCGGCGGATGAATTTCTCTTGCTGGATCTGAGAATCGAAGAAAATTGTCGTGCAGCACTTAAGGTCGATGGCGGTACATTTGATGAAGTATATCAACTCGCGGCAGATATGGGTGGAATGGGCTTTATTCATTCCGCTGAAACCGAGATCATGCACAATAGCGCGCTTGTTAATATTTATATGACGGATCTCGCGGCAAGAATGGGTGTACCCCGCTATTTTTTTTCCTCTTCTGTCTGTGTTTATCGTGATATGAAACCGGGCGAGCCTGAGATGTCGGAAGATCAGGCAATTCCTGCACATCCCGATAACGAATACGGCTGGGAGAAACTTTATTCTGAGCGTATTGCCATGGCGTATGAACGCCGGTATGGAATGCAGGTGCGAATTGCGAGGTTTCAAAATTGCTACGGTCCGGAAGGTACCTGGACGGGCGGACGGGAAAAAGCTCCTGCTGCAATGTCTCGCAAAGTAGCGGAAGCCGAAAATAACGGCACAATTGAAGTCTGGGGAGACGGCTCGGCAGTTCGTTCGTATACCTATGTGAGCGATATGGTCGACGGTATTTATCTCTTGATGCATTCGGATTTGAAGGGAGCTGTGAATATCGGATGCCCGCAGTATGTAACAGTAGATGAACTTGCCAACACTGTCGCTAAGGTCGCAGGAAAGAAAATCATTATCAAACATGTAAAGGGTCCGGTCGGAGTTCAATCGCGCAATTTCTCAAATGAACGGATATTCTCGCTTGGTTGGAAAGCGAAGGTTTATCTTGAAGACGGGATTAAGCTGACCTATCCATGGGTGGAAGAACAGGTAAAATTAAAAAAAGAAAAATCAGTAAAGAGTAGACAATAAAGAGTGGACAGTAAACTGTAAAGAGCAAAAAGAAAAGACTATTCACTGTTAACTATTCACAATTAACTATTTTCTATTCACCATTCACTACGAAGACAATGAAAAAAGCACTTATTACAGGTATCACCGGCCAGGATGGTTCCTATCTTTTGGAACTCCTACTTGAAAAAGGATATGAAGTGCACGGAATCATTCGCCGCAGCAGTTCATTCAATACAGGCCGTATCGATCACCTCTACAATAATCCTAAAATATACGGCAGCAGGATGTTCCTGCATTATGGTGATGTGACGGATACAAGCAACCTCAACCGTCTCCTCGAAAAAGTTGAACCTGAGGAAATTTATAATCTTGCCGCACAAAGCCATGTGAAAGTCTCATTTGAGGTTCCTGAGTACACGGCTGAAGTGGATGCTGTAGGGACATTGCGGTTTTTGGATGCGATTCGGGAAACGGGAGTTCGCACTCGGTTTTATCAGGCTTCGACAAGCGAATTGTTCGGCAAAGCGCAAGAGGTGCCGCAAACAGAGCGCACGCCATTCTATCCCCGCAGTCCGTATGGCGTAGCGAAGTTGTACGGGTACTGGATCATCATCAATTATCGTGAAGCATACGGACTGTATGCCTGTAATGGTATCCTTTTTAATCATGAATCACCTCGGCGTGGCGAAACCTTTGTGACGAGAAAGATTACGCTCGCCGCTGCGAGAATAAAACTCGGGTTACAGAAAAAGCTGACAATAGGAAATTTAAATGCAAAGCGCGATTGGGGATTTGCACCGGAATATTGTGAAGGTATGTGGCGCATGCTGCAGCAGAATGAACCAGAGGATTTTGTACTTGCCACAGGTGAGACGCATTCTGTGAAAGAATTCATTGAGACAGTGTTTACAGAATTAGAAATGGATTTGGTGTGGAAAGGTGAAAAGGAAAATGAAATCGGAATATCAAAAAAAGACCACCAGACACTCGTAGAAGTCGATCCGCGTTATTATCGCCCGACAGAGGTTGAATTGCTTAAAGGAGATGCCACGAAAGCAAAAAATAAATTAGGATGGGTGCCGAAGACAACATTTCGCGAATTAGCAAAAATGATGGCGCATGCAGATTTTGAAAAAGTGAAGAAGAGAGGATATTAGTTCGTAGTTTATTAGTTCTTTGTTCGTGGTTGGCGGTTCTTTGTTCAATAAGAGAATGATGAAAATTGAAGATTGAACGATTTGAAGATATTGAATCATGGAAAAAGGCTCGTGAGTTGACATCGCGAATATACGGCCTGACAGCCAAAGGAGGTTTAGCAAAAGATTTTGGACTAAGAGAACAGATTCAACGTGCATCAGTTTCTATTATGGAAAATATTGCGAGGGATTTGATTCTGGATCGAAGAAAAGTTTTATTCTTTTCTTAAATTACGCTTACAGGTCAACGTCCGAAGTCCAATCGCTCTTGTACGTTGTCGTTGATTGTCGATATGTTACTCAAAAAGAATTTGATGAATTATTCATAGCAACAAAAGATATTAAAAATCTTATCGGTGGATTTATCCAATACTTATTAAAAAATAACAAGCACAAATAACTAATTACAACGGAAAAAACGAAGCACAATCAAGCTAAGCACAAAGAACTAACGCCCTATGGATAAGAATTCTAAAATCTATATCGCAGGCAATACCGGATTAGTAGGATCGGCAGTTTTGCGCTCCCTTCAAGCACAAGGGTATTCTCGATTTCTCTTGCGCACGATAGAAGAACTCGATCTAACGAAACAATCTCTTGTAGAGTCACTGATGCAGCAGGAGAAACCGGATTATGTTTTTCTTGCAGCTGCTAAAGTGGGCGGAATTCATGCGAATAATTCATATCCTGCTGATTTTATTTATATCAATCTTCAGATTCAAACAAACATTATTCATGCTGCATACCAATCCGGCGTAAAAAAACTTTGTTTTTTGGGCAGCTCATGCATCTATCCGAAGTTTGCTCCCCAACCGATAAAGGAAGATTCGTTTCTGGATGGAAAATTGGAGCCGACCAACGAGCCTTATGCAATAGCGAAGATTGCCGGAATCGAAATGTGTCAGGCGTATAATCGCCAGTACGGGACAAACTATATTTCCGTGATGCCGACAAATTTGTACGGGTTGCACGATAACTTCGATTTGAAAAGTTCTCATGTGCTGCCTGCACTGATACGAAAATTTATCGAAGCAAGGAAAGATGGCGCACCATCGGTCACTGTATGGGGGACAGGTTCGCCAAGGCGTGAATTTCTCTTTGTCGATGACCTCGCAGATGCATGCGTGTATTTGATGAATCATTATAATGGCAGTGAGATCATCAACATTGGCGTCGGTGAAGACGTGACAATTCTTGAACTCGCGAACATCATCAAAGAAGAAGTGGAATATAACGGCACGATCATATTCGATCCGACAAAACCCGATGGTACACCGCAAAAATTATTGGATGTTTCAAAAATCCATCAACTTGGCTGGAAAGCAAAGACCCCATTGCGCGAGGGGATACGAAAAACTATCCAATGGTATCTGGAGAACAAATGATACGATCACTTGTTACAGGTGGAGCGGGGTTTCTTGGTTCGCATTTATGCGATCGACTTCTTGCGGAAGGTCATCAGGTCGTGTGTCTTGACAACCTTATTACCGGCGATATTGCCAATATCAGTCATTTAATGGGAAATTCCAATTTTAGCTTTCTCAACTATGATGTCACCAATTATCTTTTTATTGACGGCAAGTTAGATTTTATTTTTCATTTTGCATCGCCTGCAAGTCCCATCGATTATCTGAAAGTTCCCATTCAAACACTGAAAGTCGGTTCCTTAGGAACGCACAAAGCTCTTGGCCTTGCAAAAGCAAAAGGTGCCCGCTTCTTCATCGCATCCACTTCTGAAGTGTATGGAGATCCATTGATTCATCCACAGAAGGAAAGTTACTGGGGAAATGTGAATCCCGTTGGTCCGCGCGGCGTGTATGATGAGGCGAAGCGGTTTTCAGAAGCAATGACGATGGCATATCATAGGTACCATGGTGTTGAGACACGAATTGTACGCATCTTCAACACCTATGGCGAGCGTATGCGTATAAACGATGGGCGTGCAATTCCCGCTTTTTTGTCGCAAGCGATTAGGAATGAAGATGTGACGGTCTTCGGAGACGGCAGTCAGACAAGAAGTGTCTGTTATGTTTCGGATCTCATCGATGGCATGTACCGCCTTATGATGTCCGATTATGATATGCCGCTGAATATTGGGAATCCGGAAGAAGTAACCATGCTGGAACTTGCGAAAGAAATAATTCAACTGACCGGAAGCCGAAGTAAAATAATCTTTCAAGACCTTCCTGAAGATGATCCCAAAGTACGCCAGCCTGATATTACGAAAGCGAAGGAGCTGCTTGGGTGGACTCCTCACGTTCAGCGTAAAGAGGGATTGAAGAGGACATATAAATATTTTTTACAAAAAATATCGTTATAGAACGATGGTACAGTATGCACAGAAAGAATGTAACTTCGCATCACAAAAACGTACATCGGTAGCAATGAACCTTGCCTTCATCGTCTCGTCGGTTCCTTTGGAACGAAGCGGGATCCTTCACCATTTGAAATGGAAGAAAAGAACACTGATTATTTTTTCCCGCGCTGAGGGGTTCACTCCAGAAGTTATCCAGAAACTTGTAAGGGTTCGATAGAGGGATTCGATGGAGTTCTCAATTATTGTTCCCACCTATATGGAAGAAGGATGTATCGAAAAATGTCTTCGATCACTAGGTGACCAACGATATAAACGAACAGAATTTGAAATTATTGTTTCGGATGCGCGTTCGACGGATCACACTGCAGACATTGCACGTCAATATACAGAGAGCGTTCTTGTGGAAGATCGGAAAGGAATAGCTTACGGTCGTAATGTCGGCGCGAAAAAAGCACGAGGAGACATCTTCATTTTTGTCGACGCGGATGCAACTTTGGATCAAGATTTTCTCAGTTATTGTCATCAGGAATTTTCAAATCCGGCGATTGTCGGTATGACTGGCATTGCAAAACCAAGTGACGGTGGTATTTTGCAGCGCTTTGTTTATCGAAGCACGTACGGCATGGTTCGATTGTTCGATTTCTTCGGATTGTCACTATTCCCGGGAATTTGCGTAGCGTATAGACGCGCAGGTTTTACAGAGGTCGGTGGGTTTCGAGAAGATTTTGGTATCGTTGAAGATCTTGACTTGAGCAGAAGAATATCACAATTTGGTACATGTACCGTTAATAAGAAAGCGCGCGCGTTGGTTTCAACACGAAGATTGAAAAAGAATTTACTTCCGACAGTTCTTTTTCATATGTATTGCGATGTACGATACCTCATAACTGGGAAAGCACCAGCACGCTATCCAAAAGTGGAAGAAATACATTCATGGCGCGAGTTGTGGCGACATGTACATTAGATCACAAAACAAAAAGGAAATCGGATGAATCGAATTCTTTTCAGGAGTATCATACTATTCGTAGTAATGAGATTGATAGTGCACGCACAGTCTGTGTATGTACCGGTACAACATGAAGTATATGATTTTCTCAAGAGGATGGAAGCGCGTCAGCTTCTTGTCGATTACAAGGATGCTGCAAAACCCCTGTCACGAATACAGATTGCTTCTGCGCTCCTTACTTTGGAAAAACATGTTGATGAAATGACCAGAGTGGAAAGGGAAACGTATGAATTCCTGAAAACAGAATTCAATTATGAGATGTTGAAAATATCAGGCGACGCAGAACCAAGTGAATCGCGTTGGCATGTTTATTCGCATGAATTGACACAAGGCATACTGAATTTTGATATTGATTATAGCCTTTCAAGATCAGAGATCGGGGGAGGAATAACAAAATACCGTTCTCAAGGAATTAAAATTCAAGGGTATGCGTATAATGATTTAGGCTTTTATGTAAATTATGTGGATAATCTTGAGAGCGGTGCTCACATCGACTACAGTCGACTTAATTATAGGGATTTGCCGCAAGCTTCTTGGCTTTCGCCTACAGACATGGATTATTACAATCGTATAAAAACACCTCAACGAGGTGTTGTACCGTCGCAGCTCACTGGAACAAATAATTTACAATTTGACGAATTTAACGGACAATTCAGCTGGCAGATTGGCTCTGTAACATTATCTTTTGAAAAAATGAATAATGTTTGGGGTTACGGAAGAAATGGCACAGTGATCCTCTCCGATAACGCGCCATCGTATCCACAGATCAAATTGCGTATTCCGTTGTCCAAAGATATAGAATTTGTTTATTTCCATGCTGAATTAAACTCGCTCGTTATTGATTCAGCTCTGTCGTATAATATCCCTTATCCGACCAGTGCAATGAGTGGCAATCCTGGAGGAACATGGTTTCGCGAAGTAGATGTTCAGAAATACATGGCGGCACATATGTTAGAAATATCTTTATGGCATGGCGTTGATTTTTCTATTGGTGAATCTATTGTGTACAGTGACCGAGGGCCTTTACTTATGTACATGATTCCGATTATGATTTTCAAAGCCGGCGAACATTATAATGACAATAAAGACAACTGCCAATTGTTTGGAAGTCTTGATTTAAATGTTATACGTAATATAGATTTATATTTATCATTGTTCATAGATGAATTGAATACAGATCATTTATTTGATCCAAACCTGTCACATAGGCAAGTTGCTTTTACATCTGGCACTAGAGTATTTGAATTTCCATTAAAGAATTTTGATTTCACCGCAGAATATACACGTGTCAATCCGGCAACTTATAATCATCAATATCCATCAACGACATTTACAAATAATGGATTTGTTTTAGGAAATTGGATGGGACAAAATGCAGATGATTTATTTTTTGAACTGGGTTACATTCCTTTTCATGCATTAAAGGTCACTGCATTTAGTGAAGTGTTTCGCAAAGGCGGAACGCTCCCCATAGCTGATCAGTATGCCAATGATCAAGGAGACTGGACCTTTCTCTTTGGTCCTTTACACGTGGAACGCTCAGTTGGGATGACTGCAAAATATCAGCCAATTCGTGATATTTTTGTTCATTTCGATGGCCGGCTTCACACAATCCAAGATGAAGCTGATCCTTCTCAAAATCGCACGCATCAGTTCGAATGTACTATAGGTGCAAGTTTAGGGCTTTGGTGATGATTCGTATTCATAACAGAATTAAACTTGTAAGATTTCTTAGTGTCAAATTATTGACATAAAAATGACTCATGAGTGTCTCAAGTGACCTTGAACTTGTCGAATTGTTCCAGAAGGGCAATGAGGATTCATTTAACGAGTTAGTACGACGATATCAGGAGAAAGTCTATTGGATCGCACATCGATTTGTGAATGATCATGATCAAGCTGATGATATTGTTCAAGAAGTATTTTTGAAGGTGTACGGTGCACTCAACGATTTTCGAGGAAAGTCTAGTGTTTATACATGGCTCTACCGGATAACGGTCAATGTCTCACTCAATACAATTCGTAAACAACGAATAAAAGATTTCTTAAGAATTGATGAATTCTTTGATTATCCGAGTGAGGAGAGTGAACAGCCGGACAAGCAATATGAACGGAGTGAGCAAAAACAACTTATCGAAGAAGCCATAGAGCGGCTTCCTGAAAAACAAAAAGCTGTTTTTATTCTTCGTTATTACGAAGAATTACCGTATGAAGACATTTCAAAGATATTAAAGACATCGGTTGGCGGGTTGAAAGCAAATTATTTTCATGCTGTAAAGAAAATTGGAGAATTTGTAAACCGTGCACACAGAGCACATTAAATATTCCTTGATGGATTATATTACAGGACATTTGAATGAGTATGATCTCGATCAGGTTCGCTTGCATTTACGGCATTGTTCTGAATGTCAAAATCATTACAACGAGTTGATAGCTGCGTATGATGCACTCCAGCACAGTCAGAAGGTATCGCCAAGTTCAGCGTATTATTCCACCATTCTTCCTCGTGTGCAGGAACGTCTCATGGGTCATCGTGACTCTGTCTGGAGTGATAGAAAGATTACATCGAGGCTCATACTTCCGCTTGCCGTTTCTGCGTTGTTGTTGATTCTCTTGATTAGAATACCTTCAGATTCTTCGTACAATAATGAACAAACTGATGCTCTCTTTCAAGCAGTGAAGGATTATTCCGCAGATGATGTTGTGCAAGCGGTTTCAAATGAATATGCCGGCTCGAGTGTGTTATCGAATTCAGAAGTCTTCTCTGAAGGTGTCGCCGAAAATCTGCAAGGCGATCATTTTATTCGAGAGGCTCTTTTGAAACAAATCGAGAGCGAAGAGATAGTGGACATGGATATTGACGGAGTTCTCTCTGGACTGAATAGAGAACAAGCGGATCAATTATTGTCAAAGCTTTCAGAAAGGGAAATGCTATGAATATTATTCGACCACTTACTGTAGTTTTGATCTCAATATTCTTCATGATGACACAGGTGGTTGCTCAAGATCAACTACCTATACGTGGGCCTGCTGCAGAGCGTATTGCCCAGTATAAAAAACTGCGTCTCATGGAAGTTGTTCAAATGAATGAAGAGACGTCGGTTCGTTTTTTTGCACGTTACAATAGACACGAGGAGAATATACGTGTTATAGGGAGAGAACAGGATGAGCTGATAGATCAGCTTCAGAAGTTGATCAAATCAAATTCAGACGATGCGGCTTTAGAAAATGTTATTAAAGACATTGGTATGAGCGAGGAAAAAGTGCTGGAAGAGCGTACGAAGTTTATTAAAGAACTGAGAGATATCCTGTCATTAAAACAGATGTCTCAATTTATCATCTTTGAACGTAATTTCAACAAAAATCTGAGGGAATTGATGCGTGATGTTGCAAGGGATCGTTGGAATCGGCGATAAGACAATTAAATGATCTTGATCTGCGTTATGAATAACCGGCATATGATCTGCCGGTTTTTTTATGTACGGACAGAAATAGAGTTAAGCGTTTATAAACGTGCGTGCCATGTGCAACAAAATGCCATAGCGCAAGCCGCGATCGCTCACGGTTATTTGAGATAGGTTTACTTTGTGTAATGTCTCCAACAAAATGAGAATTCCGGCAAGGAGAATATCGGCGCGGGAAGGGTGGATCTGAGGATAGCTTTTGATCTGGTCCAGTGTGAGATGTCTGAGTTCTTGGAATATCCGTTCAATGGTTCCCCTCGTGAGTACATAACGATTGATCAAAGTTTTATCAAATGTTTTAAGTTGAAGGTCAAGTGCGGCTAATGTTGTGAGTGTGCCTGCTACTCCGATCAGCGTCGTTGTAGATGGAAGATGTGGAATAGGGTGAAGATGGTTTTGAACGAGTTTCACCGCATTCTCAAGAGAGGTAGTATCGGGAGGATTATTTTTTAGAATTCGTTCGGTAAGCCGGACACTGCCAATATCTATGCTGACAGCAGATGAGACGTTTGATCCGGTTCCAGCAACGAGCTCTGTGCTTCCGCCGCCAATATCGAGTACGGCAAATTCTCCGGAAGGAGAGTCCTCCAAATATTCTGATACAGCTCCAAGATACGTTGATTCTGCTTCTTCCTGCCCGGAAAGTATCTTGATATCGATAGACAAATGCTTTCTTATGAAATCGATGAACTCCTGCCGATTTGATGCATCGCGAAGTGCGCTGGTACCGCATGCTGCGAGATGTTGAACTCCAATCGAGTCGGCAATATTTTTGAGTTGCGATAGAATCCTTCGAACACGCTGAAAAGTTTCTTTTTGAATAAAACCCTGTTCATCGACACCTTTACCAAGCCGCGCAATACTATGTTCATCTCTCACAACAGAAAGAGTGCCGTTTCTTTCAGCATCTGCGACAAGCATCAAGATAGTATTTGTTCCAATATCGATGGAAGCAAGACGCATCATAGGACTCTGCGAAGCGTGACTGCTGTCCATTCGTTCTCATGGTCAAGTTTCACTGGGACGAGCAGATTCTTTTCAAATAAAGGAAGTAAAACGGGCATATCGCTTGTGAGAATACCCGAAAGAATGATTGTGCCTTCTTTACGAGTTCGGTCAACAATCGACTTTATGAATCGAGAAATCGTACGAAAATCAATATTTGCAACAATAAGATCATATTTTGAACGCGGAATAGCGCTCATGCTTCCTAACCGCACGGTCATCCGGCGTTGAACATTGTTTCTCTTTATATTTTCTCGAGTGTTTTCGATTGCCCGTGGATCGTTATCAACTGCCATAACGGATTTGGCGCCTAACTTTACACAAGCAATACCAAGAATGCCGGTTCCACAGCCGAAATCAAGAACTTTCATCTTCGGCTTCAAAAACCGCTCAAGCAGGCTGAGACTTAAGCGAGTCGTCTCATGATGCCCGGTGCCAAACGACATCTTTGGATCGACGTGGAGAACTATTTTGTTGCGAAAATGTTTTGGCAATTTCTTCCAAGAAGGTTTGATGATGATGTGCGGCGTTGCTTCAACAATTCCGGTCTGTTTTTCCCATGTTTTATTCCAATTCTCTTCGCGTACTGATTTGACTGTACAGGTTAGATCAACAACAGGAAACTCAAACTTGAACCGTTCCAGCGTTGTTTGAAATTTTGCACGAATCGTGGAAGTCCATTTATGTGCCGAGATAAAACAACTGAGGGATTTCTCTTCTTGAACGAAACCGCTAAAACCAAGTAATGCCAACTGACCGACAAGTAAGTCCTGATAGGGCTCATCTATTCGAACGGAAATCTGACGCCACTTCCGAAATTTCATGAGAGTGTACCCTTTTTCGAAAGATCGTACTTCTGGAAGAGATCCTTGATGATTCCACCATTCATTTGCAGCCAGAATATTTGATCCTGATAATTTTCCTGCATTTTCCTATCAGCTTTATTGTATTTCACATTCAAGAGATAAATCAAACAGACAAGCAGACAGAAAGAGACCAATCCTTGCTGATCCACAAGCGCTATGCCCAGAGCTATCTGTACCGCAAGACATATGATGGATAGGATGGCAAACCAAAAAGAGGTACGGCGCATTTGATTCATGATATGATACACTGTGCCAAAGAAGAACACTTTTTCATGAAATGCGGGAGGAATAAAGTGGTTGAGAATGTAAAAGTATAACTGTCGTGCTTCCGCTTCATTCAGAATATTCGTGGCAGAATAGTGACGGACGATATCTTGAAGGAATGCACTTGGCTGGTTCTCGACAAAGGCACGCCTGCGCTTTGTTGTTTCTTTTGCATACATAGTCAATCCGGAAACAAGGACAAGAAATAAAAACAAAACAGTCCAATATCCGTGCTCAATCGAAAACGAAATATAGCGGGACGCAAAAGAATAGAAGAACATCGCAGAGAGCGATGCAAAGTAGAAACCGGGTACAAGAATACGGGTGGCTTCGTACAACCCAAAGGAAGATGTTTGTGTATTATTCATAAAGGTACTCACTTACAAAAGTGGAAGAATGTTGAGGCAAAAAAATGTATTTGTTTTATTTTTCTGAACCTTGTTGAATTGTGTTTCTTCGACTAAATCCGGCTAATAAAGCACCAATTCTATCCTGCACTTGATGATAATTGGTGACCGATGTAATAAAATTCTGCATCATCATAGAGAACACCAGCATCTCGCCATCGCGTGTGAGTACATACCCTGATAAACAACTCACACCATTCAGCGTTCCGGTTTTCGCACGTAAATTGCAAGCAGCGGGGTACGTGGTCATCCTTTGTGCGAGGGTTCCGTCAACGCCGGCAAGAGGTAAAGAATTGTAAAAGATCGGGAATATTCGGGGCTGTTTGTACATCGCTGTAAGAAATTGTACAAGTTGATCGGCAGATAAGAGATTATAGCGAGATACACCCGATCCATCAACAATAGAGAGTTTCGATGTGTCGATTCCCAAGTTAGACAGGAAGCGTTGTACGACGACTATTCCATTTTTTGCAGAACCGGGCACACCATTCAATGTAGTTCCTAAGACCTTGAGTGCATTTTCCGCTGAGAGATTATCACTCACCTTATTCATATTTGTGATCATTTTTTCTATTGGCTGGTAATGCTGTGCAATTTCACGGGAGCCGATCGGAGTCACCCCATTCACAACATTTCCATACACAAGAATTCCCGCATGTCGGAACGATTCCTTTAAAAGTGTTCCTGTATAATACTCGGGCCGGCGAAGAGAGAACTTTTGAGTAATTTGACTGAACCAAGAAAGTTCGCCTTCTGTTACAATGGTATTAGGATTGTTAAGATAAAGGCGTTTGATTTTCAAAGGAGTACGAATGCTGTCGGTTGTTAATTTTGCTCGATTGACGACTGTGACAAAATCTGTCATCGGTTCAACATAGGGATATATTGTGGTCGAATCGGTTAACAACGTGATGCGGATACAGTTCTTATTCACAGAAAGTGCATTGATGTATGGTGCATCCGGATCAGATTCATCATCCCAAGTCCATCCGGCACCCCAATAGTTCTCATCGAAGAATGAATCGTCAACAATGATATTGCCCTCAATACTTGTGATTCCCATTCGACGAACTGCATATGCCAGAGAGTCTAAGTCTGACGTCTTTAAATCTGGATCTCCATATCCTTTCACGTAAATGTTGCCGGCAAGAATACCATCAGAAGGAGAGGCATCAACGAACACGGCCGTCTTAAATTGGTAATTCGTATCGAGTATCGACAAAGCAGCGGCGGAAGTGAGCAACTTCATGTTTGATCCAGGATTCATCAGCGCTTTGCTGTCATGATCATAGAGAACATTTCCATTCTCAAGCGATACAACTTTGATGCTGGCACGTGCAGGAACGAAGAGGGAGTCTGCGAGAATGGAATTAATGTCTTTCCTTAATTGTGTTAACGGATCGCGTGGCACAATAACAGTGCGTGTCGCTCCACAACCTAAAAGTGTTAATGAAAGGAGGAGGATGATTTGATGCAGTTTCATGAAGGTATTTGTTTTTTTATAGATTATGATCAGTGTGAATGTCCTATTAAATGGATAGAAATGCAAGAACCGGGGGAATTCTTCATTGCTCCAAAGTGTTTAATTTCTTATATTATAAGTTCATAATGCATAGAAAAGAGCAAAAGAAGATAACCATTGCTATTGATGGACCTGCAGCATCCGGGAAAAGTACAACGGCAAAATTGGTTGCTCAAAAATTAGGATATCTTCATATTGATACAGGTGCAATGTATCGTGCATTGACGCTAAAGGCACTTGAAAAAAAGTTCGATGTGAGCGATCAAGAAAAAATTGTCTCACTTGCACAGACGAGCACCATTCGACTGGAAGGAGGAAATCCAACCACGAAGGTGTTTTTGGATGGTATTGATATTACGGATAAAATTAGAACGCCTCAGGTGAACCGGTCCGTAAGTACTGTGAGCAGTTATCAAGGCGTACGCGAAGTGATGGTACGGGAACAGCAAAAAATCGCTGTCGATGGCGGTGTAGTCTTGGAAGGCCGGGATATAGGTACGGTCGTTCTTCCATCGGCGGAGTTAAAGATTTTCATGGTTGCCGGTGTTCACGAGCGAGTGAAACGAAGAAAGAAAGATCTCGCCCTGTGCGGAATTGAAACGGAAGAAAAAGAATTGATTAAAGAAATTGAAACGCGTGATCGAAAAGATTCGACACGTGACATAAGTCCGCTGCGGAAAGCAGCGGATGCAATTGAACTCGATACTTCCAACCTGACCATTGAGGAACAAGTCGATTTCATAGTAGCGCGTGCAAAGAAAACGATCCACCAAAAAGAAACAGTCCTATGAAAGTATCCGTCGATAATTTTTCCGGTTTCTGTTGGGGAGTTGTTCGAACGATAGATATTGCGGAGAAGGAGATTGCCGCGGGTGAAAAGCTGTATTCACTGGGAGACATCATTCATAATCCTGTGGAGATCGAACGTCTCCGAAAGAAAGGTCTTGAAACGATCTCTCATAACGATTTGGAAAAACTTCGAGGTGCAAGAATTCTTATCCGCGCGCACGGAGAACCGCCTGATACATACAAGCGTGCGAAGGAACTTGGAATCACACTTGTCGATGCCACGTGTCCCGTTGTCACAAAAGTGCAGGAACGTATTCGAAAATTTTATAATGAAGGGTATCAGGTTGTGATTTTTGGCAAGAAAGAGCATGCCGAAGTCATTGGTCTTGTCGGTCATACAAATGGTGAGGCGCTTGTCATCAAATCGTTAGACGAAGTGGGAAAGGTGAAACTGGATCGGAAAACGGTTCTGTTTTCGCAAACAACCATGGACAAAGCGACGTTCCATGTACTGAAGGATGAATTATCAAAACGAATTAAAGAATTTGTTGTTGGTTCCATGGAAGAGACAGCGATTGAGTTTTTTGCGAAAGATACGATTTGTGGTCAGGTCTCCGGACGCGAGAAGAAGATTCGAGAATTTGCCGCCGCAAACGAGCTTATCATCTTCGTCGCCGGAAAACATAGTTCCAATGGAAAAGTATTGTATGATATTGTGAAGTCGGTGAATCCGCATATTCGTTTCATTGAAGATGTGCAGGAGCTTCATACAGAATGGTTTGAGGGAATTGAGACCGTTGGAATCACCGGAGCAACATCGACACCGCAATGGTTGATGGAGCAGGTGAAAGCAAGAATTGAGGATATGAAAGAAAACATGCAGAGTGTTTCACAGCCAAAGATAATTCACGAATTCATCACACACTAATCAAGAGCCGAAGTGTTTTGTTCGCTGGTGCGCGCTGGCTGGCGGCGGAGAACATCTCGTTTGGCCATCCCGTGAATGCGGGAAACAATTTTGGAGGTTGAATGTCAGCTACAAAAAATGCTGTGCAGGAGTTTGAGGAGCACGGGTATTCTGAAGAAGAATACAAACAACTTGAACAACTCTATTCCGGTACCATGGGCAAAATCAATGCAGGTGAAATCGTTAAAGGACGCGTTGTCCACATCGGCGATTCGAATGTTGCTGTTGATATCGGATTCAAGTCGGAAGGCACAGTCGCGAAAAGCGAATTCCCGAACATTAAAGATTTAAAAATTGGCGATGAAATCGAAGTTTTCCTTGAAAGTATTGAAGACAAAGATGGCCAACTCGTACTCTCGCGCAAGCGCGCCGACTTTATGCGCGTCTGGGAACGTGTCGTTAAATCCCACGATACCGGTGAAGTTCTTAAAGGGCGTTGCGTCCGCAGGACGAAAGGTGGCATTGTTGTCGATCTTATGGGACTCGATGCATTCCTGCCAGGTTCACAAATCGATGTTCGACCTGTTCGTGATTTCGATGTGTTCATCGGACGCGAGATGGATTTCCGCGTTGTGAAAGTTAATCACCCTTCAGAAAATGTTGTTGTCAGTCATAAGGTGTTGGTGGAAGAAGAACTTTCCAGTCAGCGCAAAGCCATCCTTGATAGCCTTGAGAAAGGCCAGATACTCGAAGGTCACGTTAAGGCAATTACGGATTTCGGCGTGTTCGTTGATCTCGGCGGTGTAGACGGTCTTGTGCATATCACCGATCTTTCATGGGGACGTGTGAACCATCCTTCAGAGATCGTGAAACTCGATCAATTGGTCAACATCGTCGTTCTTGATTTCGATGCGGAGAAAAAACGAATTTCGCTGGGTATGAAACAGCTTCAACCGCATCCTTGGGAGAATATTGACCAGCGGTATCCTGTCGGTACGAAGATTAACGGAAAAATCGTTTCGCTGACAGATTATGGTGCATTTGTGGAAATTGAAAAAGGCATCGAAGGCCTCATTCACATTTCTGAAATGAGTTGGACACAACACATCAAACATCCTTCACAAGTTGTTTCCATGGGACAGATGATCGATGCAATTATTCTCTCGCTGGATAAAGACGGCAAGAAGATTTCGCTTGGCATGAAACAGCTTGAGCCGGATCCTTGGACAACACTCATGCAGAAATATCCCATCGGCTCAAAACATGTCGGTACGGTACGCAATCTTACGAATTTCGGTGTTTTTGTTGAGCTTGAAGAAGGTGTCGATGGTCTTGTGCACATTTCTGATTTATCATGGACAAAGAAGATTCGTCACCCGGGTGAAGTTGTAAAAAAAGGCGATCAACTTGATGTCATCGTACTTTCGGTTGACATTAGTCAACGACGCATTTCTCTTGGACATAAACAAGTACAAGAAAATCCGTGGGAAGTATTTGAGTCTAAATACAAAGTAGACACAGATGTCGAAGGCAACATCGTGCGCATTATCGAGAAGGGTGTCATCGTTGAAATGCCTCTTGGTGTTGATGGCTTTGTGCCACTCTCTCAGCTTTCACACACTCCGGTCAAGAATATCGCGGACTCCTTCAAGGTCGGTGATACACTTCCATTAAAAGTGATCGAGTTTGATAAAGAAAGCAAGAAGATCGTTCTCTCCGCACTTGAATATCTTCGCGGCAAAGAGCAGAAGCTTGTGGATGACTATGTTGCCGGTCATAAACTTGCTCCGATGACGATGAAGGATGTCGTCTCCACTCCTTCTGATGAAGCGAAGAAAAAGAATGAAGTATCTGCAGAAGGTGGAAATGAACCAGGCACACAAGGTTCAAACTAATTTCTGAAACATTCATGAAAAGAGTTGTCTGGCATTGCTCGGGCAGCTCTTTTTCTTTATGAAGCGCATCGCATTACATACTCTTGGTTGTAAACTCAATTACGCTGAAACCGCAGCGATCGGAAAGCAATTCACTGCTCAGGGTTACACTGTGGTTGGCATTGATGATCCGGCAGATGTGGTGGTAATCAATTCATGCAGTGTCACATTGCAGGCTGATCGCGAATGCCGGCAATTAGTACGAAGAGCCATTCGGCATTCCCCGAATGCATTTGTGGCAGTCGTTGGCTGCTATGCACAGCTTCAATCTGACCAGATAGCCGGAATCAATGGCGTTGATGTGGTGCTCGGAACGCAGGACAAATTCTCTCTTTTTGATTTTATCAACACCGAGAAAAAGAATAGACATGCAAACGTTGTTGTTTCTTGTATAGACGACAATAATTTTGGGCTGGCATCATCAGCAGGGTTTGAGGATCGAACGCGTGCTTTTCTGAAAGTACAAGACGGTTGTGATTATCGTTGTACCTATTGTACTATTCCTCAGGCGCGAGGAAAAAGCCGAAGCACAACTATTGCCGAAATAGTACGACAGGCAAGAGAAGCAGTTGGATTAGACTATAAAGAAATAGTGTTGACCGGCGTGAATGTAGGAGACTATGGAAAAAATAATGGTACGAACCTTCTGGCTCTTCTCAAACAGCTCGTCACGGTTGATGGCTTAATGCGCATTCGTATCAGTTCGGTTGAACCCAATTTGCTTACCGACGAGCTGCTTGATTTTTGGTTTGCCCATGATATTCTTTGTCATCATTGGCACATACCGCTTCAATCAGGATCCAACACGATACTCCGAAAGATGCAGAGAAGGTATCTCACCGGAGTCTATGCTGAACGTGTAGAAAGAATTAAATCGAATGTTCCGACCGCAGGTATTGGCTCAGATGTGATTGTCGGATTTCCTGGCGAGAGTGATGCATTATTTAATGAAACCTACAATTTTCTGAATGACATTCCGATTTCATATTTTCATATATTTAGTTATTCTGAACGGCCGAATACACCTGCGGCGACATTTGATAAAAAGATTGATTCTCAGATCAAAGCGAAGAGAAGCAAGAAATTGCGTCAGCTGGGAATTCAAAAGCGACATATGTTCTATGAGACATTCGTCGATAAAACGGTACAGGTTCTTTTTGAATCAGCACATCTTGATGGTACGCTATCTGGATTGACGGAAGAATATATCCGTGTCGATGTGAAATCGAATGCAGATTTAACAAATGCCATTGTCAACGTTACTATCAAAGAAGTATTCTCAGAAAAATGTATTGGCACGATCGCAGAGCCTCATAGAATACCAGCGATACGCATTGCTATTTAACTGGAGCTACACCATGAAACGATCTATCATTTCGATAGCACTCCTGCTTTTTCCGACACAGCAGATGTTTGCGCAACAAAGACCAATGTCGACGTTGGTAACAAAGGAAGTTCAACTCAGCGGAATGTCCATTCCAGATCTAGACTTGTCTCCTGCGCCTGAATCCAAGAAGTCCGTTATGCTGGCAGTTGTTGCATCGCTCTTCGTACCGGGCATGGGAGAACTGTATGCAGGTTCATTTGAAACAGGGAAGTATTATTTGATCGCTGAAGGCGGCTTATGGCTTACGTACAGCGGATTTCGCATGCATTCCAATTGGCTGCTACAAGATGCACAAACATTTGCCAGCCAACATGCAGATGCAAACTTTAGCAACAAGGACGACCAGTATTCAGTAAACATCGGCAACTTCAATACAACCGCAGAATACAACGATGCAAAGAGCAGAAACCGTGAGTATGATTTGATATACCAACCTACACGTCCTGAATATCAATGGAATTGGGATACAGATGCCAATCGTCTTCAATTCAAAAATATGCGCATTCAAAGCGGCGAAGTGAAAAACAATGCGAAGTTCGTCATAGGTGCTATTGTTGTAAATCATCTTCTTTCTGCATTTTCTGCTGGAAAGAAAACTGCGGCATATAATCAATCGCTTTCGGCGATGGACAATGTGGAAATTCATACGTACACATTGAACAATGGATTGCAAGTGAATGGATGGGGAATAAGTATCACTACACATTTTTAAAACACCCGCATGCCTCTCATCCGGCTCACGCTTGAATATGATGGAACCGACTTTGTCGGCTGGCAATTCCAAACGAATGGACGTTCTGTTCAAGAAGAAGTTGAAAAAGCAATCAAACAAATACTTCAGGTGGACATTCGAATTACCGGCGGGGGGAGAACAGATGCCGGGGTACATGCTCATGGTCAGGTGGCAAGCTTCTTTGTGGAACGAGAGGTTGAAATCAATCTGCTTGCAAAAAGCATGAATGCTGTTATGCCCCATAGCATTGTTGTTCTCGAAGCGATGGAGGCTCCATTAGACTTCAATGCACGATACGACGCAAAAAGCAGACGGTACACGTATTCGATTAGTCAAGAACCGACGGCAATTCAACGCAATTATTGCTGGCAAGTGTTCCAAAAGTTAAATCTTACGTTGATGCAAAAATGCGCTCAACAAATAATGGGCACACATAGTTTTCGTTCATTCTGTAAAGTGGAGACCGATATTCACAATCATCGATGCAGTGTACTGGCATCACGATGGATTCAGAAAGACAAATTATTGATATATGAAATTTCTGCAAATCGTTTTTTGCATGGAATGGTTCGTACATTAGTTGGAACGATGGTGAATGTAGGAAGAGGACACACGACGTATGAAGAATTTCATAAGATATTAGAATCAAATGATAGGTCTTTTGTCGGAATGTCCGTTCCCGCAAAAGGATTGTTTTTAGAAGATATATCGTACTAATACCAGGATTTGAATATGTTGAAGATGTCCAGACTTCGGCTCATCATATATTTTGCGAAGCGGTATCAACAATTTAGCAGGTCATTGCCATAACATTATCATGAAATCGATATATTAAAAATGTAGCAGTGAAGTAAGGACTGCATTGGATGAAGATATGAAATCAATTAAAAAAATATTGAGAGATGCACTGATCAAAGGAGGATTACTAAGAACGAAACTTTCGGAAGATGAATTTAAGCAGGTCGTTGATGCCGGTTCGCTCAGCGGGACGATTGACAAGACGGAACATGAACTTATAAAAAGTATTTTAGAGTTTTCCGATATTACAGCAAAGGAAATCATGGTGCCGCGTCCTGATATTGTGGCTCTCGACATTTCGATGTCTCGTGATGTTCTCGTACGAAAAGTGATTGAAGAAGGGTACTCACGATTACCCGTCTACAAAGGTACTATTGACCATATCATTGGTGTTATTTACAGCAAAGATTTGCTCAGTCTTTTAGAGCATCGCTCGCTTATCATTCTCCAGGATATTATCCGGCCTGTGCACTTTGTTCCAGAATCAAAAAAGATTAGCCAGCTCTTGCATGAATTCCAGCAAAATAAAGTTCATATTGGTATTGTGGTAGATGAGTATGGCGGGACAGAAGGCATCGTCACCATGGAGGATATCGTCGAAGAAATTGTCGGAGACATTCTTGACGAATACGACGAAGTGCGCAAATCAGTAGAACAGGCTGGAGATGGGTCGGTTATTGTAGATGCAACAATATCCATTGCTGATTTCAATCAGCAGTTTCGTTTGAAGCTACCGGAGGCACCGGAGTATGAAACAGTAGCCGGATATTTGCAGAAAATCACAGGAAGACTGCCAGAATCCAATGAAGAGATCCGGACAGAGAATTTCATCTTTGCAATAATCTCGAAGAGCGCACGCCGGATTCGGCAAGTGAAGGTAACCCCCTTCCTCAAGCCGATTGGCGTTGAAGATTAATGAAAAACTTCCTTCTTAAAATTTCGTGCATGTACTCTTTCTCATAAAATCTATTTTCGGAGATGAATTCTTTGTTATCTCCTCTTCATTATTATCATTACATAGGATAAAGATAGACATATGGATCACGCAGTTGAAACAACAGCAACACTTATTCGATATAAAATTATCAGTTATGCTGTTTTGATTGGATTCTCTTATCTATGTATGATTTAAAAATTAAAATTGGCGGTGTAATGGTTGCACAGCTGAACTACTTATTTCTCTGACATGGTATTGCAGGTTTTATGCGAAACAGGATTCCTTGGACTGAGTACACTATTCTGGTTGTGGTTCACCGATATTCACAGAAGCACTCGCAAGTTATTTCCAGTCTCACTTGTAAAGCAGGACTGTATCCGTCTATGCACATTTTATAGAATAGTCGCTGCCCTAATTGCTGGATTATATGGACGTCTGTTTGGCCATGGAGTTGGGGAAACATCTATTGCCTCTTGTGATGCTGAATTACCAACTGATTCATTTGAAATATGAATATCCTTCCTTCATCTATTCGAGCAATTGTTCGAAATTCTTTTTCCACTGTCATAGTCCGTGGAACATTCGGCTTTGCACGAATTATTATTTTCATGGTTTTAGCGAAAACGTACGGGGCTGCCTATTTCGGTCTTTATTCTCTCATTCTCATTATTATTGAAATAACGAAAGTAGTTTCTGATTTAGGAGTCGATATAGTTTCTATTAGGAGGTTAGCTGCTGATTCAAAGAATATCCATTCCATTCTCGAGTCTATCCTAGGGTTAAAACTCTTAGCTGCTGCTTTCGGGGTTATCTTGGCTACGAGTCTGTACGCGGTATTCTATCGCGATTCATACGGACTTGTTCTTCTTGGGATAGGATGTATATCGATTTTTACAACATTACCCCTGAATGCATTTGTCAGTTATTATCAAACGCAACTTTCCATGGAGAAAATAATCAATGCACATCTTATAGGATATGGATGCTTTTTCTCGCTTTCAATTCTTGCAATCTTGTTCAAGACCTCGCTTTTCATTTTAATGGGAATTATTCCACTTTCCGAAGGGATCATCCTCTTTCTCTTAATACGACGTTATCAGATTCAGGCGCCGCTCCGGATAAGGTTTAACATTCCATTTATTCGTACGTTTTTAGCAGAAAGTATTTATGTAGGTATTGCAGGTATAGCCGTCGTGATTTATTTACGCCTTGATAATGTTATGATAAGCCGATTTTTAGATTTGAAAAGTGTGGGACAGTATGCTTTTGCCTATCGGTTGATAGAACCATTCTCGCTTCTTTTTACTTCATTTGGTATTTCTCTCTATGCTTCATTGTCAGCGTTATCCATAGGCACAAAAGTGCATGAACGGTTCTTCTATGCAAAAAAAACTCTCATCGGAATGCTTATCATTGCCGGTGCAGGTATACTTATCTATATATTTCTCGTACGACCTTTATTGCCGTCTTTTTCATCAGAATATACGAGATCAGGTGATGTCCTCTTAATACTAAGTTTTGTTTTATTATTTAAAGCCTTCAATACACAGTTAACAGCGATACTGAATTCAATGGAAAAATTTCGTATTGTAAGCGGAATAACTTTTCTCAATCTTGTCATCAGTATCGTATTAAATATATTTTTCATATCTCATTATGGGATAGTCGGGGCCGCAATGGCTGTCGTGGGAACAGAACTTATGAACTCGTTATTGCAATCAGGTTCTTTACTCTTTTATCATCAGATCGATAAGTAAGAGAAAAAGCTATGGAACGAAAATTACCTGATGATGAATTGCTCTATTTTGCCGGGACAGAAGAATTGACAGAAAAAGTCCAAGCACGATTCGTTCATTATTTTTTGAACTCCCCAGGGACAGTTTTAGAAATCGGTTGCGGTAGAGGTGTGATGCTGGAAATGTTCAAAGAAAAGGGCATTCAGGCTTACGGGATTGATTTATCGGATACCACAGTGAAATATTGCAAAGGAAAGGGACTCGAAGCAACTTGCAGTGACCTTCTTTCACATTTACAAAGCTTACAGGACGGTTCGATCGGTGGAATATTTTGTGCCCATGTTATTGAACATCTTAAACCCGAAGATGCGATAGAGTTTTTTAAACAGGCATATCGTGTGATGAAACAAACAAGCAAACTTGTCATCGTAACCCCGAATGCTAAAGACCTGCGGACGACTGAGCGGTTTTGGATGGATATTACACATGTTCGTCCCTACCCTGAAAAATTATTATGGATGCTTCTTCAAAGAGAAGGATTTCACATCATCCAAGCATTTTCTGATAAGGAACCAGCAAGAAATATCCTTGAGCGCATTATAAAAAAACTAATCTATTATTGGTTCCTTGGATATATGTTTGTCGGCGATCAAATTGTTATTGCAGAACGATGAAAAGCACATCTCTACGTGTTCTTATGATCTCAAAGGCGCTTGTCGTTAGTGCGTATCATACGAAATTGAAAGAAATGGCTCGATTAGGAGTCAATCTCGATGTTGTTATCCCTGAGTCTTGGGGAAGACAAAAAGCAGAACAAACGCAAGGGCATGGGTATACTCTCCATACGCTGCCAGTTGTTTTTTCCGGTATAAATCATTTCCACTATTATCCCACTCTTTCCACACTTGTTAAAAAAATCAAGCCAGATATTATTCATGTAGATGAAGAATCATTCAGCTTTGTGAGTTATTTAGTCATTCGTCAGGCACGCGCCTTAGGAATTCCGACTCTCTTTTTCAATTGGCAAAATATTTTAAAAAAATACCCATGGCCTTTTTCAGCAATGGAACGATATTCGATGAAATATGCAGCGGCTGGCATTGCAGGAAACAGAGAAGCAAAAGATGTGCTTCTCAAAAAGAACTGTTCCAGACCAATCCATGTAATTCCACAATTCGGTGTCGATAGTAATTTATTTTCAAAACAAGCCCAGTCCGATTTACGAAAAACCATTATTGGAAACTGCGATGCCTTTGTTATTGGATTTAGTGGAAGGTTTGTTGAAGAAAAAGGAATCAGTGATATCTTCAACGCCTTTATAAGGCTTCCACTGAATGCGCATATCGTGCTCATTGGAGGAGGCCCCTATAAAGCAGAGCTCCAACGTCAGGCAGAACAAACCGGGATGATGTCAAGAATTCATTTCGTGGGTTCAGTTCAATCAACAGACATGCCACGGTATTTGAATATTTTGGATTGTTTGGTTTTGCCTTCGCATACCCGTTCTAATTGGAAAGAACAATTTGGACGCGTTTTGATTGAAGCAATGGCTTGTGAGGTACCTGTTATCGGTTCAAGCTCAGGTGAAATTCCAAATGTCATTGGCCAAGCAGGACGCATATTTCCTGAAGGAAATATTCCAGCACTCCAAAAGGCTATCCAGGAATTAATGCTGAATAGAACTCTGTGTGTTGAATTAGGGATAGAAGGGCGTCGGAGGGTGCTGGAAAACTATACTCAAAAGAAAATTGCTGAAGATACTGTAACTGTCTATCGAAATGTCATGAAATGATATATGAGAATTGGACTCAATGCACAAATATTAACTGATGGCCGAACAGGTGTTACCCGATTTGCCAAAAATGTTATTCAGTTACTTCCTGAGATTGGAGTTGAACATGAGTTTATTATTTTCGGAAATCCTCATGATGTTGTTGCACAGCAAATAAATGTAACACTTGTGCCTACGCCTGCCTTGATCAATTCCTCAGCAAAAAGAATTATTTGGGAACAGACGATGCTTCCTTATCTGATAAATAATTTGAATATCGACCTCATGTATTACCCTGATCATACATCGCCTGTCTATAGACTTAAATCGATAGTCATCATTACAGTGCATGATGTCTCGACTTTTGCAGTTCCAGAAACTGTAGGAATTGCACGCCGCTTATATAAGCAAGCAGTTATTAAAAGATCTGTACAACTTTGCGATGCAATACTAACAGGCTCGGAGGCGACTAAAGAAGAAATAATAAAATATCTTCCTCTCTCTGCCCATAAAACAAATGTTGTACTTTATGGATTAGAGGAATCTATCGCACCGGTCAAGGACGATTTCATTTTATCATCGATAAAAGCAAAATATCAATTGACGACACCCTATATTCTGCACGTTGGGACTATTGAAGCTCGAAAAAATATTATACGAATTGTGCGTGCGTTTGCTAGGGGACGAAAAAGCCATCAGTGGAAGCAGAGATTAGTACTCGTAGGTGCGCCCGGCTATGGTTTCGACGATATAGAGAGAACAATCGCAGAGGAAAATGTGAAAGATTTGGTGACAATAACGGGCTATGTTGACGACAACGATTTGCCAGGAATCTATTCACTAGCTGATGTGCTTATTTATCCCTCATTATATGAAGGTTTCGGTTTTCCTCCTTTAGAAGCAATGAAATGTGGATGCCCAGTTGTTGCTTCGTATGCGACTTCCTTGCCGGAGGTCATAGGGGATGCAGGTATTTTAGTTAATCCCTATAACGAGAATGAAATATTTGATGCATTGCATCGTGTTATAACAGATAATAAATTGCATAACGAACTGGCGCAAAAAGGAAAAGATCGCATTCGACAATTTACATGGAAGAAGACCGTCGAAGGAATTCTTCACGTGATGACACACATGTGAAGTAGGGAAAAGATTATGAGCCGCATCGGTATCTTTGGCGGAACATTCGACCCGCCTCATAAAGGACATATTGCAATTGCAGAAGAGGCGATGAAACAGCTTTCTCTGGACACAATCTATTTTGTACCCGCCTACTTACCACCGCACAAATTGCAGCATTATTCCATGACAGCAAAACATAGACTCACGATGGTGAAGTTGGCTATTGATGGACATAAAGATTTCAAAGTTTCCATGGTAGAATTACAACGCCGTGGGATATCCTACACTGTTGATACACTCAAAGCATTTAGGAGTCGTTTTCCGAATGCCGCTCTTATACTTGTCATTGGTGCAGACAATCTTGAACAATTTCAATCATGGAAATCGCCAAAAGCGATCCTTCAACTTGCTTCCCTCGCTGTCTATAAGCGAAGGGGATTCAATCGATCATTGAAAAATCAAAATATTGCATTTCAACTAATAAAAGGCCAGCTTCTTCAGGTATCATCCACGGAAATCAGAAAAAGACTTGTGAAAGGATTAACCGTCTCAAAACTACTATCAAGACCAATAGAGAGATATATCAAACGACATTCATTGTATTTACGTTCATATCCAATTATCCGGAAAAGAAAAATAAATGAAATCAACCGCACACATTGACGACATTTATCGCATTATCTACACGGAACATCATGATCCATTTTCAGTGTTAGGCGCTCACATTCTCAAACGGGAAGGGATGCGTGTCGTTGTTGTGAGGGCATTCCAACCGGATGCGCAGGAAATGTTCGTGCTCGAAGATGGTAAAAACGAGAATGCTTTTCAGATGGAAAAAATGAGAGATGATGGATTCTTCGAGATTGTTCTCATGAATCATTCTGAGATATTTCCTTATAAACTTAAGAAAGTGACACAGGATGGTTCCGTAGATATCTATTATGATTCCTATTCGTTTCTTCCAACCCTTACCGATCTTGACTTGTATTTATTTAATGCCGGCGACCATCATCGTATCTATGACAAGTTAGGCGCACATGCGATCGAAGTGACTGGGGTAAAAGGTGTACAGTTTGCCGTATGGGCGCCGAATGCACGAAGCGTGAGCGTTGTCGGGAACTTCAACAACTGGGACAGGCGAAGACATGCAATGCGTGTGCTGGGGGCTTCAGGAGTCTGGGAAATATTTGTACCGGAATTACCCGAAGGTGAAATTTATAAATTTCAGGTGAAAACAAAATCCGGATATGTGCTGGATAAGGCAGATCCGTACGCAACTGAAATGGAACTACGGCCCCACACTGCGTCGAAAGTGAACTTTCTTCAACAGTATACGTGGAACGATGCAGAGTGGATGAAAAGTCGTGCGCAATCCGATCATCTGGGTGAACCGATTTCCATCTACGAAGTACATCTTGGTTCTTGGGCACGCATTCCTGAAGAAAACGACCGTTGGCTCACTTATCGCGAGTTGGCAGAGAGAATAGTGGCATATGTGCAAGAGCGAGGGTTTACACACATTGAACTTCTTCCTGTGATGGAACACCCGTTCGACGCATCATGGGGATATCAAGTGACCGGCTATTTCGCACCCACCAGCCGATTCGGCACTCCCCAAGACTTTATGTTTTTCGTGGATACTTGTCACAGGAATGGCATCGGTGTCATTCTCGATTGGGTGCCTGCACATTTTCCAAAAGATCAATACGCACTTGGCGAATTTGACGGAACACATTTGTATGAACACGCAGATCCGCGAAAAGGCGAACAGCAAGATTGGGGCACGTTCATTTTCAATTATGGGCGGAAAGAAGTTCGTAATTTTCTTATCAGCAATGCGCTCTTTTGGCCAGAAAAATATCACATCGATGGTCTGAGGATCGATGCAGTCGCTTCGATGTTGTATCTTGATTATTCGCGCAAAGAAGGTCAGTGGGTTCCCAATGAATTTGGCGGACGCGAGAATTTTGAAGCTATTGCCTTCCTGAAAGATACGACCCGACTCATGCATCAGTATTATCCGGGTATTCTTACAATTGCAGAAGAATCAACTGCTTATCCCGGCGTGACAACAGATCTAGCGTATGGCGGACTTGGTTTCAGTCTGAAGTGGAATATGGGTTGGATGCACGATATGTTGCAATACTTTTCCAAAAATCCTGTTCACCGAGCCCATCACCATAACAATCTTACATTTGCATTGTTGTACGCATTCACAGAACGATTTTTGCTGCCGCTTTCCCATGACGAAGTGGTGCATGGCAAATCTTCCTTGCTCCATAAAATGCCGGGAGATGATTGGCAAAAGTTTGCCAACCTTCGACTTCTGTTTGGACTGATGTATGGATTTCCCGGAAAGAAATTAATCTTTATGGGTGGAGAATTCGGACAGCGAGATGAGTGGAATCATGCCAAATCACTCGACTGGCATCTTACCCAATACCTGCCGCATGCCGGCATCCAAAAATGGATAACGGACTTGAACCATGTCTATCGCGAAGAAAGTGCACTCCATCAAGTGGATTTTCATTATTCCGGATTTGAATGGATAGACTTCCAAGACAAGGCGAACAGCATTATAGCGCTTATGCGGAAATCGAATGATGGTCTTGAGAAAGTCATCGTTGTCTACAACTTTACACCGGTGCCACGAATAAATTATCGTCTCGGTGTTCCGGAAGAAGGGCAATATCGAGAGATTCTGAATAGTGATTCTTCCTACTATCAAGGGAGCAATGTCGGCAACATTGGAAAAATAAAAACTGAGCCTATACCGCGTCATGGCAGACAGTTCTCATTAAATTTAACACTACCGCCGCTTGCTGCCGTGTTTTTAAAACGCATCTCATAAATTCGTCTTAGGTATTATGCATCGTGGATAAAAAAACAAAGGATCGTATGTCTGAAATAAATCCAACACAAGACCGGCAAACCGAAAGTGTATTGCGAAAGACCTGGCATGAAATCACTCAACCATTTATTGATCTGGTGCATGCACCGCGTGCATTATGGGGAGTGAATCTGGCTTATACGATTGAAGGACTGTCCTACTTTGGGATTCTTACATACTTAGCTATTTATTTCTCAGATTTCGTCTTCAAAGGTGTCGAGCACGCAGATATATGGTCTCACGAAATGGTCATGGTTCTGACTGCCGGTATCGCAATTGCTATGGTCCTCTTAGGTTTTGTGCCGGACAAGTTGGGGGTCCGCCGCGCTCTCATATTTTCATTCATATTTCTCCTCATAGGAAGAATTGTGATGTCGGCTGCTCCAACGGTCTTTGGCATGATGCCAAATGGAGTCTGGTCATCCCTGCACATTCTCACAATGGTAGGGATTATTTTTGTCGTTATCGGATATGGTGTCTATCAACCTGCCGCGTATGCTGCTGTTCGACAGTTTACCACGCCGAAAACAGCATCTATGGCATATGCAATGCTTTATGCGCTTATGAACGCCGGTTCATCGTTGGCAATGATGGCATTCCTACTGCGTGATGACAAATTCTTAGGACTCGGTATAAATGGAACTTTTTGGGTTTACACTGCGCTTACTCTTGTTTCGCTGCTTGTGACCATCTTTGTATTATCAAAAAAAACAGTAGAGAAGACAATCGCAAGTGTAAGTGCAGAAAATGCTATTATGGCGTCAGATAACAAATCCCTTGAAACAGAAAAACGGAAAATTGACAATGGAAAGTTGCTCATCCCATTAAAAGTGCCTACCACTTCGTGGATTGTTCTTGCCGGTATTCTAATAGCAATCTATTTTCGAGTTCCAGATCCATGGCGTTATATCCTCGAAGCGATTGTGATTACAGTTCCTATTATCATCGCACTTTTACCGGATCGCTTCAAAGTCCCTGTCATTCGTTGGGTTGCTGCACATCCCTTAGCAGACCCGAGATTCTTTTTCTTTATCTTCGCACTTATGCCTGTGCAGACACTCTTCACATATAATTGGCTTGTCTTGCCTCAATATATTTCCCGGGCTTTCGCTGGCGGTTGGATCGGCGAGTATTATGAGATTGCATCCAATGCAAATCCTATTCTTATCTTCATTCTAGTGCCAGTAATTACAGCACTTACATACAAGAGAAATGTGTACAATATGATGGTTTGGGGAACGTTCGTTATGGGTTCTTCAGCATTTATTCTGGCACTTGGGCCAACCCCTATAACCCTTATTGCATATATCATTCTTATGACAATTGGTGAAGCTATGTGGTCGGCACGTTTTCTTCAATACGCTACTGAAATTGCACCTGCAGATCGCGCAGGACAATACCAGGGAGTGGCGCAACTGCCTTGGTTTCTTACAAAGTTTCTCGTCCCATTACTCTATTCTGGCCAAATAATGGAACGTTACTGTCCAGCAGAAGGTCCAAAAAACACTGGACACATGTGGCTCATCTTCGGGTTTATTGCAGTTATGAGCCCAATTTTATTGTTGCTCGCACGCAAATGGATGATGAAGGATTTCAAAATCAAACACGAGGTATAGAAATTATTGAATAAATTGATCTCAATATCCAAAAGAAAAAGAATTGCACTTCTCGCCGGCGTACTCATTCCTGTTTCAGTTATTGTGATTATATTAATACCAAACCATCGAAAAATAGAACTGCCAAAATCCATCTTGCAGCTTCGGCTCACAGAAGAAATCCGCGGCAAACAAGCGCAGGAAATAGTTGACAGAATATATAACAAGTCGGTGACACCGGATGAGAATGTCGTTGGCACGTATTTCAGCACCGACGGAAGTGCGAAGCTGTATGTGTCTCTCTATGATTCACGTACTGTCGCCGAGGAACAATTTAAAATAATGATTGATCTCATGAGATTAGAAAATAGCGCTTTCTCTCATTTTCAGGAGCTCCAGGTTCAAAATGAAAAAGTGTTCTTCTGTCTTGGACTCGATCAAGCACATTTTTTCTTTCTTCATGAAAAAGATATTTATTGGTGGGCAGTCGATTCACAAATAGCTCAGGCTTCTATGCAGGAGTTAGTTCGTCTCGTGAAAAATAATACACTGAAATAAAGGAGCGAAAGGGTTTTCGTGCGCGTAGCAGTTGTTCAAACAAATCCGATATTTGGAGAAGTTAAAAAGAATATTGATAAAGCATTGTCGCTGATGGAAACGGTTATGGCAGATCTTTATGTCTTGCCGGAGCTGTTTAACACAGGTTACAATTTTGTTGATGAAGCAGAAGTAAGAAGTATGGCAGAGTCAGCAGATGGCTCAACCTTTCAGACGATAAATGAATGGACTACGAAACATTCCACTTACAGTGTTTATGGTTTTGCGGAACAAGCTGACAAACTTTATAATTCAGCGGCTCTTGTAGGTCCGGAAGGATTTATAGGAATATATCGCAAAGTGCATCTATTTGATCGGGAGAATTTATTTTTCGCTCCGGGAAATCTCGGTTTCCCTGTTTTTGATTTACCCATCGGCAAAGTAGGAATGATGGTTTGTTTTGATTGGCTCTATCCAGAAAGTGTGAGATCACTTGCACTGAAAGGAGCGCAGCTCATTGCTCATCCTTCTAATCTTGTTTTGCCGTATTGTCCGGATGGAATGGTTACACGAGCTTTGGAAAATAAAGTTTTTACTGCCACAGCTGATCGGGTAGGAGAAGAAAATCGAGGCGGTATTGATTTAAAATTCATTGGGACAAGCCAGATCGTTGCGACCAACGGTAAAATTCTTTGCAGGCTTGGGGAAAGAGAACATGGCATTGCCGTTGCCGATATAGATTTAACTCTTGCCGATAAAAAGCAAATCAATGAATACAATCACTTGCTCAAAGGGCGAAGGCCGGATCAATACTCATTATAAAGCTCGTCAACTACTGCAGTTCCGAATCTGACCCTTTCATCATCATCTGCGAATATTCACAAAATTAAGTAGCTTTGTACTGTATCTTACTTCACTTGACTCTGCCAGGAATTTCACGAAGGTTGTGTCTATAGAAGACTAAATATATTTCAGCAAATTCTTTTGAAATAAGCTATCTTACACCGACATATCTTCAGAACAAAAAGCTTGTGAGTATTTTGAAATGGATATTTTAATGTAAAGAACCGAGGCTATGCAAAAGCAGAGTCGTAACCGTTTACAGTACTTATTTTTGAAGTCAAATGTATTTTATGATGAGGTGCACGGATATGCACTACCTTCAATTCTTTTTCTCATAACAATACTTTCAGTTGTTATTCTTTCCATTCTCGCCTTACAGTATTTTCAGCGGCAGAATATCCAAACGGCCGCAGCAAAAGTAAAGACAGATTATGCCGCACAAAGCGGGATATCAAAAATATTTTCAGAATTGAAATCAAAATCTGATTTACCGCTGATAGGACAGGTAATCGAGCGAAGTTATGACTTAGCCGATGGTGAGAAGGCGAGCGTGACTATTGAATGGTGGGGCTTCTATTTGTACGTGCGTTCGATCGGATCATTCAGACGGACCAATGAAACGCGATTTGCGCTCGTAGGCCAAACACCGACAGAACGGTTTAAGAACTCCTTGGTTTTTTCTAATAAGAGCCATCAATTAGTGCTAACAGGATCCACGCACATCAAAGGAGATGTCATGGTGGGACCTGCAGGTGTTTCGATTGGTACACTTTCGAACTATCCGACTCCGCGGATAATTCCAATTGAAGGGAAGGTAATACGTGATCCGGAAATAGACATATATGATTTCGATCTTACAAAACAATATGATTATTATGACGCGTTACTGGGGGGTAGAATTCCGCAGGATGTTGAGCAAACCGGCGTTCAGTATTTTCAAGCGAAATCACTGCTTCATATTTCAAGTGGAATAATCAAACCCGAAACGAAATATATATTTGTCCAAGGGGATGCTATTGTAGATAGTGCATTGATTCGACGCGAAAATCCGCTCTCCATAGTTATTGATGGGGAAGTAACGTTTGGCACAGATGTGCATATTGATGGAATAGTGTGCATTGCGTCTTCTCAAAGTATAAGAATTCCTCGCACTTCACATATCGACGGGTCTATCTTGTATAGCCGCAAGGAGATCATTGTCGAATCAGATGCGATTTTTACAGCGCAGATCATTGCGCCGTCAATCCTGATTGAAACAGGGGCAAAGATGTTGTATCCTTCTGCTTTAATTTCATATATAAAGAAAGATAATAATGAGCAACAAAAGGGAATAAATATCAAGAACGGTGGAGAAGTCGAAGGGACCATCATCGCCGGCACAGAAGATAAGACAAACAACAGTGTGTTTTTGAATATAGAATCAGCGGCAAAAATATCCGGATTTATTATCTCGAATACTCCAATCACGCTTGATGGTTCGGTTGATGGATGTGTGCAGACAAAAGACTTTTATTTCTATGAATCGCCGACAACGTATTTAGGTTGGTTGAGGAGTGCACGGATTGACAGAGAAGCATTGCCAAAGAGTGCATTGATGACAGTTGGCACAGACAGTCTATCGCAGTTGCAAGTTTTAGATTGGCTATAAATGATGTTGATTTTACGCATAGGTATGTATGAAGTCTGGCACTGATACGAATTCCGAACGTGGGTATACATTGATTGAGACCGTCATTGCTATGGCTCTTTTCCTGAGCGTTCTTATTCCGCTTATCGGAACCATGGGAACAATGATGTTCGACAGGAAAGCTATGACGGCAACGAAGGCACTTATGCTGGCTCAATCGGAGATGAGTTCGACCATTGCCCATCAGGATTATATCAATGCCGTCAAAACATCGGAGCCCGGATTTATTCTTATAAAAAATATTGAACGGTACAACGCACTCGTAGAAATCAGAGTTACAGTAAAACAATCGACCGATCAATCAAAAGAACTTATTGTACTGAAGAAGATTGTATATGAATGACGCGGCACGAGGAATGAATTATTCGGGTGGTCTCTTGGAGATGTTGGAACATATGTGGAAGAATATCTATTGTGATCTATGAAATTCTTTACTGCCATAAAACAAGAAGATGGTTTTACCATACAAGAAATTCTTGTCGTTCTCATTGTGGGGTCGATCCTTGTCGGATTAAGTCTTTCGTTGTTTCTGTTCACCAATAAACTTTTTCTAACGTGGTCAGGTACAAACGACTTAAAGAGCGAGACGAATCGAATTCTCTATCAAATGGCATTTGATATTCAACAATCGAGAGAAATAGTCGAACATACTGATACAAGTTTTGCACTTTCGAGAAGCGTCGGTAAAGTTGTTCGATACAACTATAACGGCAAAACCTTACAGCGAAACGATGTCGAGATGACTCCGCGAAAAGCGGCAGTAGTAAGAGTGAAGGTGGTAGAAGAACAAACACTTGGTGGAAGTTTAGATCGCGCACCTCTTTTTCATATTACAGTACTTGTTCAATCGGCATTATTGGATTACACGACAGAAATGGACGCAGCACCCGCGCCAAGTTCACGTTCGCTGTTCATGCAATCTCAAATTCACCAATGAAAAATACAATACTCATGAAACAATCAACTGCCAATCATAAGGAAGAAGGACTGTCCGGCATTCTAAAAAGAATTCGAGGACGCAAGCGCGTTACGGAAAAGGAGAAGTCGGAATTCTCCACGCAGCTTGCAGTGATGCTGCAAGCAGGCGTCTCGCTGCATCGATCCCTTGAAGTACTTGCACAGCAGACAAAGAGCGAGAGATTGAAAGAGGTTATAGCAAATCTTTCCAACGAGATTAGAAAAGGGAATTCGTTTGCCCGTGCGCTTGCGGTGCAGCAAGATGTCTTTGACAGTCTCTTTGTGGTAACGGTAGAGGTTGGGCAGGAGAGCGGCAGGTTGCCTGAAGTATTGGCGCAATTAGCGACTCACCTGGAAAAAATGAACGCGCTCAAACGCAAATTCCGCCAGGCACTCACCTATCCTGCGCTGGTGCTTTCTGTTTCCATCTGTGCAGTTTCGTTCTTATTGGTATTCATCGTCCCTGCTTTTGCCGAGATGTTTAAAAGTTTTCAAATCGAATTGCCCCTCTCAACAAAAATTGTTCTTTCATTAAGTGAGTATGTTGTCGGGTATGGACCGTACTTCTTGCTCCTGATGATTATTGGAATAGTGTTTTTGCGAAGAGCAATCCTCAGTCCGACAACAAGACAAAAAGCTGAACAATGGATCCTCCATATTCCGATTGCAGGCGATGTCGTATTGAAAAATTATGTTGCCCGATTTTGCCGCACGCTTGGCACCTTGCTCCATGCACAAGTATCTCTTGTCGATGCGTTGGGTGTGACACAGAGAATATTTACCAACGATAATGTGCGCGAGGAAATTGATTCTCTGCTGAAACATGTAAAGCAGGGACGAACCGTTGCCGAGCCGCTCGTGGAATCAAAGCTTTTTCCGCCCATGGTAGCGCAAATGATCGCGGTGGGCGAGGAGACGAGCGAGCTTGACACCATGCTGCTCAAGGTTGCAGATTATTACGAGAAGGAACTCGATGCAAAAGTTGAGACGCTTTCATCGGTCATTGAACCGGTGATTATTTTACTGCTGGGGATCCTCGTATCGTTGATCCTGATATCGATGTATCTGCCGATGTTCGATCTGGTCAGCGTGGTGGGCGGAGGGTAAGGGAAAAAGAAAAATATTTATTTCCACTGGATTTTTACAAAGGCAGTCTGCATATTACAGTATAGGTTAGATGTATTCCTTCCGAAAAAAGATTGCAAAGTATTATCCGAAAGAGGCATTATGAAAAAGCGTCATACTCATTTCAATAGCCGAGGATTCTCTCTCACGGAACTCATGGTTGTTCTCGTCATCATCGGTGTGCTGGTATTGCTGGCTTTGCCGAAATTATTACCGCTTGTCACGAAAGCCAAAACGACCGAAGCAAAGCTGATGCTGAAACAGGTCATTACATTAGAACAAAGTTATAAATTTGAGAATGACCGCTACTCAGCTTCCTTACCCGATATAGGTTTTGAACAAACGAAATTGATCAGCGAAGGCGGGCAGGCTCGCTACAAGATCGAAATCGTTTCGGCTGATGAGAAGAGCTTTGTTGCCATTGCGACATCGGTTGTCGATTTCAATAATAACGGTACGTTCAATGTATGGGAGGCAGATCAGACCGGTGCTATTAGAGAAAAAGTCCCTGACTGAAGTAGATTGAAGATTTAAGATTATTAGATAAGAGATTGTGAGACTAGATATTAGGAATCTTAGAATCTCAAAATCTTTATCTTACACTACTCAATTTTTAGAATCTCATATCTCCACATGATCGAATCATTTATCATCGTATCATTGCTTGGCTTATCTCTTGGAAGTTTCATCAATGTCTGCGGATATCGTTTGCCGCGTGGTGTTTCAGTGCTCGCGCTGCGCTCCTTTTGTCCTTCATGCAATCACTGCCTGACGTGGTACGAATTAATACCTGTTGCCGGTTATACGCTTAATCGCGGCCGCTGCCGGTACTGCAAAGAGCGCATATCGCCCTCTTATCCGATCGTCGAAATAATCAGCGCAGCAATTCTTATTGTTTTGCTTTTAAAGTATACTATCACGTTAGAGTTCGCTCTCTCATCGATCTTCTGCCTGCTGATGGTTCTTATTGCAATCATCGATTGGAAGCATCTCATCATCCCAAATCAGATCGTGATCATGGGATTCATCTTTGGTTTGGCGATGAAAGCGCTTGTAAATAGTAATGTGCTTGTGCATGCAATAATTTCATCGATAGGCTCGTTGGTTATGGTTGCGATTATCCTTCTTCTCTCTAATTTATTCTTCAAAAAAGAAACGATGGGATGGGGAGATGTAAAGCTGGCGGGTGTTATCGGACTTTTTCTTGGTTTTCAAAATTTTCTTATCATACTTTGGATGGCAGCAATCGTTGGAACACTATATGCTTTGACGAGAAGCGGGAAAGAAAATGCACATTTCGCAATTGGCAATCTGCAATCTGAAATTGATTTTAAGATTCCGTTCGGTTCCTTTCTTGCAGTTGCAGGATGTATTGTTCTTTATTTTCAAGAAACAATCTCGGAGTTAATACAGTCATGGTTGACTTACGCACAATAGAAATTCCATCTGAAGTACTTAACCTCATTCCCAAACAGACCGCTGTCGATTTATCAGTACTTCCATTGCGCGTGGAAACCGACGGAATCGTCATTGCTATGAGGGAAGAGGCAGTTTCCTCGCTTCTTTCGGACTTAATGTTTCTTCTTGGTAAGCGGGTAAGGGCTGAGATTGTTCCGGATGCCGAACTCACCGATGCCATTCGCCGCCTGTACGGGGTTTCGGAGCTTGAAATGTCTCGTTCCGCTGCGAGTAATTCGCATGTTGTATCCGTACATGATGAAGAACGGCGGGAAGAACTCTCGTCTGATGGATCCGTTGTCGATCTTGCAAATCGTATTATCTCAGATGCTGTCAGAATGGGAGCAAGCGATATTCACGTTGAGTCGTACGAACGAAAATTTCGTGTTCGTTACCGTATCGACGGAATCCTGCACGAAATTCTTCAACCATCATTAGAAAAATCGAAACCGCTTGTTTCGCGTTTGAAAATCATGGCTGACCTGGATATTGCAGAGAAGCGGCGCCCGCAGGATGGACGGATTCGCGTGAAAGAAGGAGATCGTGTTATAGACATCCGTGTGTCCACGCTCCCGACAGATTTTGGGGAAAAAGTCGTGCTTCGTATTCTTGATAAATCGCAGCTTCAACTCGACTTGGAAAAATTGGGATTTGAGCAGCGAGATTTAGATGTGTTTAAAAAAATTGTTCATTTGCCATACGGAATGGTTCTTGTTACCGGCCCTACCGGAAGCGGCAAAACCACGACGCTCTATGCTGCACTCAATTTTATTAATCGCCCGGAGATAAACATTACCACGATCGAAGATCCGATTGAGTACAATCTTCTCGGTATCAACCAGACGCATGTTCGCGCCGACATTGGGTTGACATTTGCCGCGGCGCTGCGTTCAATTCTTCGACAGGATCCGAACGTCATTATGGTCGGTGAAATCCGCGATGGTGATACAGCAGAAATCGCTATACGAGCCGCACTCACGGGCCATCTTGTGTTTTCCACGCTTCATACAAACGATGCGCCTTCTGCTATTACACGTCTCATCGATATGGGCGTTGAGCCGTTCCTGGTTGCATCGTCGGTGAAGATGATTCTTGCTCAACGGTTACTGAGAAAACTCTGTCCGAAGTGCCGTGAACTTGCCAAGCCTACTGCGGAACAGTTATCGGAATTGGGATTGGAGAAGAAAGCAAAGCACGATTTTTATGCTCCGAAAGGATGCTCATCGTGCAACCGCTTCGGGTACAAAGGGCGGACAGCAGTGTATGAAGTATTGCCGATTCATAATGGATTGAGCGAAATGATCGCACGAAGTGTCACGGCTAACGAATTGCGCCAGCACGCACAGACTGAGGGACTTCTGAGCTTGCGTCAAGCTGCAGTGGAGAAAGCGGAACGCGGTGAAACATCGCTGGAAGAAGTGATTCGTGAAACGGCAGGATGAGAACGAAACAAGCTGTTCCTAAGATTGTAAATTCTGAGATTGTAAATTTATAGAATGGCTTGCACCGTTGATTATCACAAAGTGATGTGCCAAAGGCATCCCTTTGGGAGCTTCGCCAAAATCAATGCATCATTTTTAAACGAAACCCGAAGGGTTTTATGACAAACGAGATATCTGATTCATCGGATGGCGCTGAATCATATCATCGGATAATGGAAAAACGGAAAAAATTAGAATTCCTTCGGCATCTATTAAAATAGATGCCTTGTATCGTGAAACCCAAAGGGGTTGAGAACGATTGCCATCTGATTCATCGGATGGCGGAGAGAAAGACAATTATGAAAGCGCGCCAAGGCACATTCAACGAGTTGTATTATCATTTTATTTGGACCACGAAGGAACGAGCACCAATTATTGATATCGAAATAGAGAGTGCGGTCAGGAAGGTGTTTCTTTCAAAGGCAAAGGAATTATGCATTGGAATTCTTGAAATCAACGGAACGGAAGACCATATCCACTTGCTGATTCGATCGATCCCTTCACTTGCTCCTTCAGATATTGCAAAACATTTCAAAGGATCATCTTCCCATTTTGTGAATCACATAACACTCAAGGACGATAAGACAAGAGCGCTTTACTGGCAAGATGGATACGGAGTTGTTACAGTAAGTCCGGGTGCTCTGCAAAGCGTAAGGAAATACATTCGAAATCAGAAAAAACATCATGCGAAGAATAAACTCAATAATGAATTAGAAAGTTGCATGTAGTTCGTCGTTGATTATCACAAAGTGATGTGCCAAAGGCATCCCTTTGGGAGCTTCGCCAAAATCAACGCCTCATTTTTAAACGAAACCCGAAGGGTTTTGCAATGAACAAGCCATTCGATTCATCGGATGGCGGGGAAAGACGCGAGTATTTAAATTGATGATTTGTATCACGGAACCTTATTCTATTAGTCAAAAATAATAATCCGGGAAAAAATAATACTTGCATGTTTCTGAAAAAATAATTAATAAACTATCACTCACTCTCGTCTGTTGAAATGATTTATTCCACTATCATTCGATAAATCATTTTACTTTAATACAAAAAGGGGGAGTGCGGGCGGTTCTTTTTTTCTCTACACCTACGTTCATAAAGATTGTTAGTGGATTCACGTGTCTCCTTTGCGGGATTGAATCAAAAGGGATAATCATTTCATATTCATTTCAGGAGGCAGTATGAAACGCGCGTATGCTGTTTGTATTCTACTCTCAACACTATGTATATCACAGATTTTTGCTCAACAACCAAATGACGATTGGGTTGTTTTCGGTGGAACTCAGTTTGCATGTAAGACCGGAACAGCAAAAACGTACACT